>Ga0123353_10017049_pt1 | contig 10650 bp, 8 predicted proteins | sample TergutLab28metaG_3_FD_92763 | JGI IMG/M metagenome (GOLD analysis project Ga0123353, IMG submission 92763) | Labiotermes labralis P3 segment gut microbial communities from Petit-Saut dam, French Guiana - Lab288 P3 | ecosystem: Host-associated > Arthropoda: Insects > Digestive system > Gut ... | reverse complement strand
TCCTGGGAAAAGAAATCCTTGAATTCTTCATGGCACCCACAGTAAAAACACACCTTAGTGTCCTGGCACAGAAGATTCCGACCCTTTAACCTGGAGCCTAAAAGTTTGGCTGACTTCTTTGACAGGTTCAAATCGTGGACAATATCATTCAGGTCCCCTTGAGTCAGCAGGTGTAGTTCATTGGAAGAACAGGCTGCTGCAAATGTTGGATCACAATCCATATTGTTGTTAGCTTGGCCTACATCTTCATCATTTGGCTCACTGTCACTCAGCGAAAGGTGTGACTGATAGAGAAATTCTGGAAACATATTTGAATTCAGTGCCCAAAAATACATCAAAACAGGCATTTTTCCTCATGGGACAAAATCTTTGTTGACCAATGTAATTACTACAATGCCTCTCACCCTATTTTAAAAATAGTTATTAATGTTCATTTTCTCCATTCCTGTACTATTTTTCTTCTCCTCTACATTCTCTTTTATTTGTGTTGGTGTACATAGTAGCTTATATAATAAATTAAACATATATTTATATGGGAATGCTTTTTTTTTTTCATTAGTAACCCAAATTACAGGACTATATATGAAATAAAAATTAAAGGTTATAGCAGCTGGTGATGCTTACCAACAGGACTAGACAAGTACTTAAATTTAAAATCCATTTGTACAAAAGCAGACACACAACTAAAAACTGTTCTTGCCATGGACTCCATTAACTTAACCCTATGGCTATTTGGCCAGTGTACATGTGGTGACTTGCTTATCACATGGTGATTCAACTTTCCTGTAGAAATTTGACCTTCTGTGATTAAAAGCCTAGTGTCATTGCATATTTCATTACCTTTCAGTTCATCACTTGCATGAATATATACTAACTTACCAAACTGATGAGATTTGAGGTTTGCATAACTGTAAGTGTGAAGAGGGCTGTCCCTTGGGATATGATGTCATGTAGTGAGGCACACGTGTACCAGTTTTACAAAGATCCTTACAGCGAGATGTCTGAAATGTCGCGAAACTTCTTCCAGATTATACGGTATCGTGAGTAAGTGTGTGAAGATGTCAGTATCTTGCGACAGAACTTAATGTGTTTACAGGCAAAAGTTTGAGATATTATTTAATATAAATTGGAAATGTTTGGTTGTGGCCAGTGATAGAAATTGTCATTCTCAATGCTTGGCATTGTTTTTAAGTGTGTACATGTTGGTGTGGTTCTGCACACACACACACGCTCGTGTGTGTATTGTTTAATGGCACTAAAATTGTTGAGATTATATGGCATTCGTAATGAATAAGGAGCATTGGTGGAATGGTACTGATGGGAAAAATGGAGGTACTCAGAGAGAAACCTGTGCTAATGCCAATTTGTCACCACAAATCCCATGGGAATTGCTGGGATTGAATGTGGTCCTCTGCACTGTGAGGACTGGTGACAAACTGCCTGTTGGCACAGCTTGCATTGCTACCAGGAGGTGATGGAAGTCAACACTCTGTGCTTTAGAGAAGAGACATGGGTAACGTGAATAATGGGCCCTGTAAATCAGCGTGGGGAATGTCTGTTACATTGTCTTTCGTTGGAGATTTCTCATTGGAACGTAATTTGGCATTTTCCGAGTAATTCTTCTTCGGGGAGTAAGTGTGTCGTCATTTTCGTTGCACTGCGCAGACTACATAACAAAAACTGAATGTTACGAATATTTTTCACTGTTGTTAATGCATGCATTATAATAAGAATTATCTACCTTCAAATAAGACCTCACACAGATTACATACAAACATTTGTGTTATTAGTGGAGAAAACTACTAGAATAGAAGTTGGTGCGCTTCTGCTCCTCTCAAAATAATGTGAATACCATAAAATAAACATTGAATTTCTAAATTATACATTTGTAAAATAAAATTTTGTTTTGTATAGGAGTTCTTGTTAGCCAAAAGTAATAATTTGGAAATCTCTGATTCGAGATGATTAATGAGTTGTATTAAGATAAAATTTGCAAAATTTGAGTCTTTCACAGCTGTGTAGATGAGGATTCAAGTATCTGATATGTTGTGCCATGTTGCTTGGTGAATAGTTACTGAGGTTTTAGCATAGCTTGTCACCATTTTCAGGGTCCATGTTCTGCTTGGTTCTGAAGACTGAGATACTATGTTTATCTGAACTGTTGATAACTATGTACCATATGACATAATGTAACATCCCAAAAGTTTTGGATTTGCAAATAGGAATTGGTTCCTGTTTCCTTCGTCTTCCTGACATAAGCATACTATAGTATTTTATGCGGTGTTTAATGTAGTGAAACTAGTAAAAAGGAGTATGAAATGTAAGGTGCACACCAAAGTTTTCATTTATGTTGCTGTTGCCATCTGCAGAGTTAAATTAGCATCTGCAAGCAGAAGGTTTAGTGTTTGCGAGAACAAAGTGTGAGCCATTGTTCTCATTACTATGCCATATAGGAGTGGGTTGACCATATTGCTTCTGTATGATGTAGAATTTTATCTTCCCTTGGCACAGCGGTTACACATCTGTGTGTGTGTGTGGCACCATGTGAAGCTGTCCCTGTCTAATCTTTATTTGAAGAAATCCTGTTATGCTATTTAAATAATTTATATAATTCATGATAGTAATGCACACTGGTGGTTCACCCTTCTTATTTTATTATGGTATTTTGTCTGGCTGCCTATTTCAGCCCGTGCTGCCCACTGCAGTAGCCAGGTTTTTTGGTACCTGGCAACTAATCGAAATGAACACCCCTATCAGAAATTATGAACTTTAAAAAAATCACAATTATTTATTGAATTTCCTTGTATTCAGCTCAATAATTTAAAATTTGTAAAGTTTTGAAAGTCAATTTCTTTATTTAATATACGCACTGTGCTGTCCAATTTGCTATCCCTTGGACTTTGGTGCCTTGCATGGCTGCACCACCACCACCAGCTATGCCCATGTTGATGCCATCAACATACATTGTCAAGAGTTTTGTATACCTGAGATCCTAAGGTTTACATTTATTGCTTAAATTGCTTAAGAATGCAATGATATAGGATCAGATGCCAGTGTTTTCATTCGTTGACTCTTTTTAAAACGTCTGCACCGTTTATTAAGTGTTAGCCTACCGGCTTGTTGTCATAAATCTCATTTGCTGTTTTTGGATGTCGTGTTGCAATTATTGAGGATTAAATGACCTGTTATTTTTGTACCACCTTTTGAGACACTTTTTGTACAGTTATATCAAGCACATTATTTTACAGTGTGTCTACTTACTGTGCCCCATGTATAAATGTAAGTTTTCAATTTTTATTACTACTGAAATCATTGCGTATTAAATTATGTACCTATTTATTTTTGTGCTAATTTTTATCTAACGTTTCGGATCCGTTTTGCCCATTTGTGTTGATTTGTTGTGCTGCCACGAGACTTAACCTTTTGTATTCCAGTTTGCTATCCAAATAGATAAAAATTAAGTTGTACAGAACTGTAGTTTTGCCTGTTGTTTTTTATGGGCATGAACTTTTGTGCTGACAATGAGGGAGGAACAAAGGCTGAGGGTGTTTGAGAATAGGCTGCTGAGGAAGACATGTAGGCCTAAGAGGGATGAGGTAACAGAGGAGTGGAGAAAACTACATAATGAGGAGCTTAATGATCAGTACCCCACACCAAATATTATTTGCATGACGAAACAGGGAAGAATGAATGGGTGGGGCATGTAGTACATATGAGGGAGAGAAGAGGTGCATGCAGGGTTTTGGTGGGGAAAACTGAAGGAAAGAAACCACTTGAAAGACCCAGGCATAGAAGGGGGGATAATAGTGAGATGCATCTTAAGGAAGTGGGAGGGGGATGTGGAGTGGATTGATCTGGCTCAGGATAGGGACAGGTGGCAGGCACTTGTAAATGTGGTGATGAACCTAAAGGTTGCATAAAATGAGGGGAATTTTTGACTAGCTCAGATACTGTTAAGCTTTTCAAGAAGGACTCTGCTCCATGGAGTAAGTAAGTGTGTGTATTACTAGTCTGAAACATTTGTCAGTGTATGTTACATTCCTTAAACCGTATATTTTTGGATTCTCATGATACTGGTATGAACATGTATTGACAATTAGAAATCATATTGTGTGTGTTTTTAATTGCAACTGTACATGCTATGTAGAAAATTGTCAATGTTTTGCATGTTTTTGTACATGTGCCATGCTTCATGACATGGGGGTATAACTCCACTCATTCTTAACCTCAATAGTAGATGGAGGTAAATTAAGATTCTGATCCCCTGGTATATGATAGCCTGCAGTCTGTTCGGTGGTTACAGATGTTTCAGCAGAATATACAGCATCCCTTCTGAGCTAAACTCACTTGAACTCTGTAAGTGCAAGAGTGGTTGAAGGATCTGGCCCTTCTGTGCTGTAAGTGTATGAATGTTCTCAAAATTTGGATGCCATGTTGAAATTGAGTTTGCTCTGTGCATAGGTCAACACTATTATCTCAATGTTTACACAAAGGAGAGCCAGTGGGATCGTCCAGAGAAGCCAGCTGAGCCTGTTTCAAGTAGTGGACCAGAGCAGGTCCAGTGCAGTCATCTGCTGGTGAAGCATCAAAACTCTCGGCGGCCCTCATCATGGCGAGAAGATGAAATAACACGCACCAAGGAAGAAGCTTTGGACCTAGTGAAGTGTAAGTTACCCTATTCATTTACTTCCATCATGATCCAAGTGACATGCTTAAGCAGGTTTGCAATGTTAGTGGCATAGAGTGTAGAGTAGTAACTGGGTCTGAGCCATTTCAGTCCCATTGCACCTAGGCCTTAAAACAGGCCTTTCGTTCCCCAAACTCTGATGCCAAGTCTTGGGAGCCCTGATCCTTCACAGGAATTCCAGATTGCCCCCAGACTCAGGCTTCCAACATAATCTGTATCCAAAAAAGAAGCCCAAATTAATTTAATAAGAGATGCACCATTTCCAGAGCCCACCTTCATCAGTCAGTCAAAAGTCCTGGTAAACGAACCCCCTCCAGGTTCCCCAACTGGGGCCCCTATGGAAACAGATGCCCATTTCCAGAGTCTTACTTCGCATATCCTTCAGGGTCCCCAGTCAAGGACCCCTCCCTCCAGGTTTCCTCATAGAGTTCCCACAGAGAGAGATGCTCCGTTTCCAGAGCCATACTTCATTCATCTTTCAAAGTCCCCGGTATATGAACCCCATTCCAAGTTCCCACTTGTTAATGCAATGTAATGTTAATCCCCCTCAAATTTTCTGTATGACCATAATGAAACAGGTGGTACTGTGTGCCAAAATGGTGTGTTTCTTTGTTTCAAGCATCATTATAAATTGCACAGATGTTGGTGATGTGTCTTGTGTATCTTTACCCTCAGCGTATCGAGAGCAGATAGTTTCTGGCCGGGCTTCCTTTGCTGAATTGGCACAGAAATTCTCAGATTGCAGTTCTGCACGTCGAGGTGGAGATCTTGGTCCATTCGGACGGGGTGCCATGCAGAGACCGTTTGAACAGGCAGCGTTTGCTTTGAAAGTGGGAGAGCTGAGTGAGCCAGTGACAACTGACTCAGGCGTTCACATCATTCTGCGCACTGCATAACTTTCCACTTGCCTATCATAACTTCAACAGTTCCACTGTGACTGCACAGTACCAGTTTTCCATTCCAGCAGTCAAGACTGAGTTGTGTTGCTTCCAGACTTTAGCTCCATTCATTGTGTTGTTCTTGTTTATTTCCCCAGGTGTGTCTGAGTTGTCAGGGACTGTACTTATGATTAAGTTAAGTTGTTACTCTAATGGTAGAGTTCAGTTGTTTTGTTTTTGGTCCACTTGAAGTAGGATTCAGCGACTGTGTTTCTTTAAAGTCAGATACATAGCGGCAAGTGGGCTGTCTGAAACATGGGTTGAATCCTGTGTGCTAGTTGGTGTGTTCTGGTTGGGCTACATGTCATACATTTTGTGTTTACTGTTTTATAGCATGTGATTACAGTCAAAGACATTCAAAGACATTAATGGAACATGACTGCAGAAAAGCTTTCTTGTCCATTTCAGATTTTCTAACTTCAGCTTATTCTTGGAAATCCAAGTTATAGATATTTAAGATTTTATTGTAACTGGCATAAGACATAACAGTGCCATTTCCCTCTTAAATCACTGAGATCCGAAGTTAACAGTTCTTATTTCAGTAAACTACAGTCCAATTTCCTCATCCTGAGCATGTGGGAAACAACATTATGAGCATAATGTAAGTCTTTGCAAGCTTACCATAAGAAGAATGAGATTTTAAGTTAAGTGCTGCACAATTTGCAGTTTTTTTGGCATAATCATAGGGGTTATCCCCTTTCTGACTGAGTTTGTATTTGTACAATGGGACTAAAACTTTTCCTTTATCAGCTGTTTGATTTTGTTAGATTTCATGAATGGTGTCACTGAGAAGCAGTTTTGTACAAATGCTACATGTTAATAACAGTTTTACTGCACAACATAGTGCAAACTATGAAGAAAATACCATACTTTCTCTTATGTATTGAGTAACACTTACAGGGGAGACCTCTGTTTCCGAGATAAAGATTTGAAAATGTTGGAAAAATAAATATTTTGTGTGAATATGCCATCTGCTAATATGTATCTGTTACTTGCAACAGCAAAAATCTCTGTAAAGTGAAGGTGGGCCATGTTATTGGTGGAAACTTTCTGCTTCTGAATACCAGCTGTATAGAAAATTATGTGTTTGAGTTGTGCCAATTGATATAGTCTATATTTTCAAACTTCCAGAGTTGACATAAAAGTTGTTGTATCTGTAAACAGTTGGGAAGGTAAATATATGGGAACAAAAAGGAGCACTGAGAACTGATAAACACACAGTATGCTACAAAGTAAATAACTCATCTCTGGATTCAAGGGTTGTTATTGCATACAGGATACATGCTTTAACTCCTCATAACGTAGTCTTGTGGCTTATGACATCATGTAGTCTAGTTGATGGTTATGAAAGTCTTGGGGAAATGCACAGCAGCCATGAAGATATTAAGTCATTTAGGATCATGGTTTATTGTCTGGGTCACTTTTCCTGGACTGCTTGATCTTGAACCCGCTCATTTCATGCACAGTGGCAGAGGGAAATATATTCGTTCAAAGTGGTGATAATCCCCTACTGGACTGTACAGTATCATAATGCACAAGACAGCAGTATGAATTTTCAAGCTCCAAAAGTTTTGGACTTCATAGAAATCTCAAGGAATTTATTGACTTTTACCAGAAGAATGGGACAGTTTTGTCCCATTAGATGTATATCCTTTTTGTCCAGATGGGAAAATACTGTCCTGCAATAGGAATTTAAATTGAACAGTGCTCTGGACTAAGTAGAAACTTGGCATTGCAATGGCCTTAACACTAAGGTTTAACATTCTTGAAAGCCTTCTGCTTCTGCATTTCTCTGTATATCAGCAGTGCATTGTAGCATTAGCCCCTGCACAAGAGCATCATATTATTTCTCCCAGCATCCTTTATCCATTGTTACTCTTATTTCTTAGGCAGCTTTGAAGGTAATGTTTCACCCTGTAACATTTAATTTAAGCCATAGTGTAAATGTGTACATACGTTTTCTCATCAGATTCTTCGCTACTCCCTATCATTCACCAGTCCTGTTCTTGTATTGCAAATAGAAATCTGTTGCTGGCAGTCAATCAGTGGTGAATGTGCTGCAGTTTTTGGTGACAAAGCTAACAAACAATACACCCGTTGAGACACATCTTATTTTCCTTTAGAGTCTGATAAATGCTAACCACATAAAAAAAAAATCTTAACAGCGCTTAACATTTTTTTTTTTTAAGATGAGCCTTTTTAGACATGTCTGATGTTCAAGTGACCGTGCATCATGACAAACTCCCATAATGAAATCAACTAGATACACTTATCTCTCAAATTTATGTTTGGAATAAAACTCTACATGTTTTGGACAGTTCGTCTGTCCATCGTCAGGAGTTTTTCACTGTACACACAGCAGTGGTATATGTCATACAGGTTTGCTGACAGCTTGCGAGCAGCAGGATCAGGATGGGTAGGTCCTGATCCTGCTGCTCACAAGCTGTCAGTAAACCTGCATGACATATACCATTGCTGTGTGTACAGTGAAAAACTCCTGATGATGGACAGAGGAACTGTCTGAAACATGTAGAGTTTTATTCCAAAAATAAATTTGAGGAATTAGTGCATCTAGTTGGTTTCATTATGGGACTCTTTAGACACATTTGCAAAATCACAAAACGCGATTGTTAGCTTCATTGTGTCCATCTGTCTGCACGTGCAATGGTGAATGATCTGAAAACAATAATGTATCCAACAAGGTTATTAATATTTGTGAGTGATCAGTATGTTACTTGCTAGATATCACTTAACAGTTTTACTGCTAGATCAGCAGAGAGAGGCACTGCTGTATGACGGAAGCCAGCACATGTATATTCTTGCTTTTGCATGATAATTTCCATAAGAGGAGAAGTGCAACAACCAACAACCAACATGCTGAATCAGAAAACTGGAGCGGGGGGTTACAGGAAATGAGACTTTGTGTGTCCTCTGAATATTGCTACTATAGAAACGCTTCCAACATTGATGTTCTTCCTTAATAAATGACTTGAATTTGCCATTAGAATGACTTCTTAAATCAATACTCAGCATTTTGCACCATATGTATATAGTGGGTGGGCTGGGTTGCTCAGTTGGTATAGTGACTGAGCTACAGGCTGGACGGCCTGGGATCGAATCCTGGTGGGGACGAGATTTTCCGCCAGTCCAGACCCACCCTGGGGCCTACTCAGCCTCCTGTAAAACAGGTACCAGGTCTTTCCTAGGGATAAAGTGCGGCCGGAGCATGCTGCTGACCACTCACCCTCTTCTAGTGCTGCGGTCATGGAAGAGTAGAGCTATACCTCTACCCACCCTCTGGGCCACACTGGGCCTGTAATGTGATCACTTCACCTTTTGTGTATAGTGGGTATAATCCAGACTAGTATGTCTCTGACATCTTTGCTTGTGGACCCCTTCTTGTGTTGAAAAATAAGCACAGATCCTCACTGCTCATGTATATGTAGACTAGTGTCTGGATGGTAGGTATCCAAAATTAAAAGATTGTATCTCGGAACTTATAACAGATAGCCACGAATATCCAATAGCATACATAACAAGGTGTTGCATGATTGGACCATAATTGAAATGACTCTCACTCGCTTCACGGGTACAGAAAGTTTCTTAATCAGATATTATTCAGATATAATGATCATACGAAATAAACACATTGCCAATTAAAGAAATTCCACAATTATTGTTGGCAGAACATTAAAGTAGTCATTACAGAATTGTATTGCTATGAGTTATGGCAATGTGCTCCACCTGTCTGCATACTTTGCTCCAGAAGCTTAACTTTTCTCACAGCAGCTAGGATTGTCTTAGGCAGAAAGTATTGTTCTGCGTAGCGTTCAGTCCCCAACAAACAGTTTACAAGATACTAGTCATATTGATGACATCACCCCAATTTTTTATTCACCTGTCTCACATTTCATCTTGGAAATGTTACACAGTGTATTATAGCAACAGTGTTGCTTAATCAACTAGATTTTCTTGGCCTAAACCATTTTTTATTGTAGCATCAGACTGAATGATGACTTATAGTTTCTGTCGTGTATTGTCACATACATTTCATATTGCTTTACTGTTTTCTGCAAACATACCGAAGTGTAGACTCTGAATTGTTAACAAATAATATGTTACAGTAAATAAATGAAAATTATGAACAAGTTATGTTGTTTAATGTTTTATCAAGATTACTGTTGGAAAAGAAGGGCAAAATTATGTCACTTACAGTCTTCTCCGATGTAATACCATGTGTTTCAGCATATGGTGGGTCAAGTATCATAGGAAGCTGTTGCCTCCATCATCAGGGTAGAAGAGTAGAATGACACAAACTACTGTGTAAAAACACTTGTGATACACAACTATGAGTCAAAGGGTAAAGGAACTTACCTGTGACAAGCCTGTTCATTTTGGATACAAATTTTAGACACTGTGCCCCAGCTTATTGCTGCTTCAAATTTGACTTATACTGTGTAACAGATTATTTCAAATGCTGCTGGTAATGTCTGTCTTTCTGAATAAGCTGACGGGTACCTGTTGCCAATCTGAAGGCCACATTGTGTATTTTGCCAGCTTATTCACTAGCTGAGTTATATTCATTCATTCATTTATTTAGTATTCCAGAGATCCACCGAGGTGGATATAGAACTTGTCAGGTATAACAATAGATATAGTACAGAAAGTGTCATTACAATAAAATACTTATAATAATAATAATAATACGGAAATAAGTCAAATCAAATTTATACTAGAATGCTATTTGCTTGGAATGTACAGTTCATCAGTACAATACATAGTGTACTTAAACAGAAAAACATAGTAACAAGCCATGAGTACTAATGTAATGTCCTAGACAGAATCTGAACTTAATACATACAAATATACATACATACATATATGTTTACTTTCCGTTAGATATTTACCGAACGTGTTAAGAGGGTGTGCAGTGTGTTGTCATAATACCATTGGGGGTTAGATTACAGGTGAGACAACATAGAGTGAGGCATGTGAAATAATAAGTTTTGTTAGTAATAATGAATG
>Ga0123353_10017048_pt1 | contig 10650 bp, 8 predicted proteins | sample TergutLab28metaG_3_FD_92763 | JGI IMG/M metagenome (GOLD analysis project Ga0123353, IMG submission 92763) | Labiotermes labralis P3 segment gut microbial communities from Petit-Saut dam, French Guiana - Lab288 P3 | ecosystem: Host-associated > Arthropoda: Insects > Digestive system > Gut ... | reverse complement strand
GTCAGCTCGTTGAACAATTCGCTCATGACCCGGTTGGTTACGGCGAACTGGTCCGCCCAGCCGTTTTTCGCAATCAAATCGCGGGATAATTTTTCCAATTTTCCAGATTGATTTTTCGACAGGTACCACATGATTTTCACCCTCTTGCCTGCCGCAGCAGTTTCGCCAGAATGTCTATATTGCAATTCCTGCCGTCGTTCATGCGCCGCACATGCGATTCCAGCCGAACTTCCAACGGCAGTCTTAATTCCAGCATCTGGCCGTTCCATAAATAATGATGACAATCCGTATCCGCCTGGACGCCTGGCCAGACAAGATATTTCACGCCGCCCATTTCCAAATTCACCAAAGAATGCAACCAATTTTTTCCCCATATAGGGTCGGTAAAATCCGGCACCTGGGGCGATATGACAAATCTGATTCCGGATGTGATTATTTCCCACGCGCATTGCGAACACGGCGAAAGGGTCGTGTACATGGCGCTTGTCTGCAATACCCGCGGGCCGCGCTTTTTCACCACGTTATGGATTGCGTTGCGTTCCGCATGCTGCAGCGCGTTATGGTAAAAATCCGTCGACCTGTCATTTATCATTTTCCGCAGACCGGGCGTCATGGCATAGGGCAGAGTGTTGGACCCGGACGCTATGACTTTTTTTGCCACAGCCTTGTCGGAACAGGTATCGGGCATGGCGTCAAGCACATTGACGATTACCGCGCCCGTGCGCGTGCCGTCGCCATTGTGGGAAAGTTCGCGCGCGGCTTCGGCCGCATTCATGAAGACTTCATGAATCCTGAACGGTATTTCTATGAATTGTGATAGAATTTTTTCTTTGCTGTCCACGGGCGGCTTCCTTGGTCTGGTTTTCTCTCCGCCCCCTGTTTTCTCGAGCGGATGTTACACCAACACGAACGGCAAGTCAAGATTCAAAGTTGGATGAACATATACGGATGCCGGGAAAGGACTTCGTACGATGCGTTTATCTTGTCGCGAACTTCGAAAAAGATTTTCTTGTTCGCCGCCGACAGGTTTTCGATAGACGGCAGCTTTACGGTCATCGGATTCACATGAACCCCGTTCCGGATGATTTCATAATGCAGATGCGGCCCGGTGGACACCCCGGTCGACCCGACAAATCCGATAATCTGGCCCTGGCGAACGTGCGTCCCGACATTCACGCCCGGTGCGAACCGCGACATGTGGGCGTACAGCGTCTCGAACCCGTTGCCGTGCCGTATCCGGACAAAGTTTCCGGCGCTGGGGCAAAACCGACGGGCGGTGATGGTGCCCGCGCCCGCGGCCGGTATGGGCGTGCCGTGCGCCGCGCGGAAATCGACGCCCCTGTGTGCGCGGGTGAATCCGTGAACAGGATGGCGGCGGTTTCCGAACGAACTTGTCACGCGCGCGTTGTTGATGGGCGTGCGTTTTAATGTTTTAACCGCGCCGTCACCGTTTTCGTCGTAATATCCGACTTTGCCGTTATCGCTGCGGAATCTGTACATCAATACGTTGCCGCGGCGTGAATGGAACGATATTTTGACAACGGGGCCGTTGCTGATGTGTTCGCCGTTTGCGAAATGCTGTTGGTACATAACTGAAAATTGCTGGCCTGCGCGGACGTCGCGTTCAAAGTCTATTTCAAATGCCAAAAGATCGAACGTATCCGCCAGAATGGCCGGCGGGATTCCCGCGCGGCGGCCGGCGACATAGAACGAATCGCCGCTTCGGATTTCGCCGCTTTTGCGGACTATGCGGATATCGCGTTCTGTTTCGACCAGCCGTGTGGTCCAGCCGGTGCCGTCGCGCTCTATTTTGATTTGCCGCCAAGGGTTTGGAACCAGTATCAGCTTATGAACCGGCGCATCCGCGGCGGTCCGCACGAATACTATCTGGTCGGAACCGGCGCGTATGGACGTTATCCTGTGGTCGCGGCGCAGCACGATCGCGATGTTGTGCACATCCGTCGCCGACAGTCCCTGGGCGGTCAAAAGGCGCGCCAAAGTGTCGCCGCTTTCCACAGGTATCTGGATTTCGTGCATACCGCCATGCTTGCCCGAATCCCTGGTGAATGATATGGACACAGCGACGATTGTCAGGAACAGCGCCAGCATTATCATGATGTCCGTCGCGGCTTTTGCCGTCAGCCATTTGCCGGCCGCTATCGCGTGCGCTGCCTTTTTAAAATTTATTTTTGATTTTCGCATGGCAGGCGATTATAGTGCCATCATGACAGAAAAGCAAGCTTTTGAAATCTTAAAAAAATACGGGAACGCAAACGATGCCCGCATAATTTGCCGTCATATTTTTAATCGCCCTGAAAATAAAACCTCTAATCTCGAATCTCTAATCTCTAGTCTCTGCGCACGGTTTGCCGTGCGCGCCGCAGCGTACAAACTGCGCCGCGGGATTCCGGTCGCGAAAATCATCGGAAAAAAATGGTTTTACGGCCTGGAATTCGAAACAGGCCGGCATACACTGGACCCGCGCCCGGACAGTGAAACGTTGGTAGAGGCGGTGCTTAAAGGAACAAGGAATAAGGAACAAGGAATAAGAATTCTCGACCTGGGTACCGGAACCGGGAACCTGATTTGTTCCATAATAAAAAACTCCCCCGGCGCGACTGGCATCGGCATAGACAAATCCTGGCGCGCGGTCCGCGTCGCAAGACGGAACGTGAAAAGTCTTGGATTGGAAAACAGAATTGAAATTTTTACAGCGGACTTTTCTTATTCCTTATTCCTTATTCCTTATTCCTTCGATATCATAATATCGAACCCTCCGTACATCGCGGCTGGCGACGCGCGTGTCGATGCCGGCGCGCTGCATGATCCGCATATGGCGCTGTACGCCGGCGCGGACGGGCTTTGCGCATACCGCGCCATTTCAAAAAACACAAAAGAATTGTTAAAACCCGGCGGGCGCATATATCTTGAAATAGGGGTCGGCCAGGGCGGCGCCGTGCGTGAAATATTCGAACGCGCCGGCTGGCGGTTCATAGAATCTAAAAATGATTTATCCGGCACTGAAAGAGTCCTGATTTTCAACGTCTGAATTTTTTCCTTGCATTATTTTTATTTATTTGTTATGATTCATAACGATTATAAAACATAACAATAAAGGAATGCCATGAGAAAAGAATTCATAGACCTGATGGAAGAGAATCTGGCCGTCATGTTCTGGCTGAGCCATCGCGTCCAGGGCAGCGTGAACATGCTGGGGTATTCGCGGCAGCAGCTGCGCACGCTGGTGCATATCTATCTGGGCGGGCGGGCGATGCTGAAAGACCTTGCCCGCAGCAGCGTCATGTCGCCGTCGAATCTTTGCCCGATATTGAAACATCTGGAACAGGACGGGCTGGTAGAACGCGAAACAGATGAAACCGATCGCCGCAACACCTGGTATTCCCTGACTTCCGCGGGTTCGAAAATCGCGCGCCTTGCCATGGACGAATTCGGGAAACGAATCGACACAATGTTTTCCGGCATGAATAAAAAAGACGAACTCCAACTGACCGAAGCCCTTCGCACCATGAACGGCATCCTGGTGGCAATCAAAACGAAACACGAAAAGAAATCCGAATGAAAAACAGAAAAACCGTATTGGCGCTGATGCTGGCGCTTTTTGCCGTCCCCGCGCATGCGATGAACCTTTCACTGGAAGCGGCGACCGACATGATTGTCGCCCAGTCCCAAGACATACGCAAAGCCCAGGCAAATATACAAAGGGCCCAGGCGGGCCTGGACGCCGTGAATTCCAGCCGCTGGTTCAACGTGTCGGGCAGCGCGACATACATGAACGTCGTGAATGTAGAGCGTCCCGGCCAGCCGATGGAAATCGCTATCCCTGCGATGCCGGAACTGGGGATGCCTGCGCCGATGATATTGCCGTTTCCACAGCATATCGGAATGGTCGGCGTCAATGTGGCCCAGCCGATATACACTTTCGGCAAAATAGGCCATGCCGCGGACGCGGCGCGAAAAGCCATACAGATGGCGCAGAGCGGGCACGCGCTTTCGCGCGCAGAGGTGCGGGCCGCCGCCGCGCAGATATACTGGACCGCGCGCATGACGGACGAAATGGTGCGCATAGCTGAAAAAAATCTGCGCGCATCGACGGACGCGAAAAGACAGTTGGAACGCGCAGGCCGCGCACACAGGGCGAATCTGGTGAAAATTTCCGCCGATATAGCGGCCAAGGAAATCGCGCTGTCGGACGCACGTTTCAACCGCGATTCGGCCCACCGTCTTTTAAAAACGATGGCCGGCATAGACGCGGACACAAATCTGACATTGACCGACGGCTTTCCGAATTCCTTCGCGGCGCTGTCCGCGCCGGCGGCGTTGGATTCCAACCATGAATGGGACATCCTGTCCAAAACCGTGCGGATGCATGAATCGCAAAGCCGCAGCCGCCGGGCCGCGCGACTGCCGACGCTGGCCGCGACAGCGTCGTACAACTGGACCTTGATGAATGACGAATTCCAGGTATGGGACGGCGACAGGAACCAGTCCGCGAACTGGGGCCTGGCGATATCCATGCCGCTTTGGGACGGCGGGCTTGCCCGCGCCAACGCGACGATGGACGCTATGGCCGCGGAATCCGCACGCCAGGATCTGGACAAATCCAAACGCATGCTGTCCAACGAATACAACGACGCGGTTCTGCGGCACGAACATTTGCGCGGCAATCTTGCGCGACTGAAGGAAGCGCGGGATCTTGCGCAGCGCGCGGCGGACATGTCCGCGGACAGATTTGCGGCCGGCCAGACCAGCGCGGTTGAACTGTCCGAAGTCCAGGCGGCGGTGGCCCAAATGGATATGGCCGTGCTGAACGCTAAATTCAACATACTGATGTCCGAAGAATCGGTCCGCAGATTAAGGGGCGCATAATGAAGAAAAATAAAGATTTGAAAAATTTCAAGCCAAGCAACAAAAACCTGCTGATGGCGCTGGCGGCTGTGGTGGTAATGCTGGTCGCATACCGCGCCATACAGATATCGATTGAAAATCGACGCGTGGTCTTCAACATAGCACGCGAACACGCAGCGCACGGCACACCTGTCGAAACCATGACCGCCAGAACGCAGACCGGACATTTGATGGAGCCTGTCGCGGTCAAAAACAACCGCATATACGTATCCGGCGCGCGCGTCGGCAGATTCAAAGTCGGCCAGCGCCTGTCCGGCGGGGGGCGCATAACATCCGTATCGAACAGAATCGACCTTGATACAGGATTGTTCGCCCTGCGTACATCGGGCGCGCCCGACGGAAACCATTCCGTCATGATCGAGCACAGCGGGGTCTTTATGCCGCTGCACGCCGTTTCCGGTTCATCTGTAATGGTTGTTGAAAACGGCATATCCGCGCGGCGCAGTGTAATTGTCATCGCGTCGGATGCCGAAACGGCGGTGGTGCGCGGCCTGCTTGACGGGGACATAGTGATACTTACCCGCGTTGCTTCAAACGTAAAAATCAAAGGTAAATAATATGCTGAAATTTTTCATAAAACGTCCCGTCACAACTGTCATGTTCGTCCTGTTTTGGGTCGCGCTGGGCGTTGTTGCTTTCCCGACGATGAATGTCGAATCGCGCCCTGAAATCGATTTCCCGATGGTGACGGCCACGTTCATATTCCCAGGCGCGTCCAGCGAAGACATCGAATCCCAGATAGTGAAAAGGGCGGAAGACGCGATGTCGGAAATAGCGGGGTTAAATAAGATAACGACAAACATATTCGAAAATGGCGCATTCGTCATGGCGGAATTCAACATAGGCGTAAACGTCAACGACAAAGCGGCCGAAGTCAAAGGAAAAATCGACGCGTTGGAAAACGACTTTCCGACGGACATGCAAAGGCCGGTCGTGGAAAAATTGAACGTGCTGCAGGAACCTGTGCTGGACATAGTTCTGTCGGGCGCGAATTCCACCGAACTTGACCGGTTCGTGCGCGATGTGCTGTCCCAGCAAATCACATCTCTGCATGGGGTCGCGTCGGTATCCGTGTTCGGCGGACGCGAACGCGCGGTGCGCATAGGGTTGAATCCGGAATTGATGGCGGCGCGCGGCGCGACGATACTTGACGTCATCGGCACACTGGGCGCGAACAATGTTAACGTCCCCGGCGGCCGCATCGAATCAAGAAACGCATCCAACATAGTCCGCTTTGTCGGCGAATTTTCAAACGTTGCGGACATCGCGGATTTGCGCATATCCACCGTCGAAGGCAGAAATTTCAAACTGTCGGACATAGCGACGGTGACCGACACCGTTGTCGATGTCGAAACCGGTGCAAGGTACAATGGCGAAGATGTCGTGATTGTTTCCGTGGTGCGGGCAAGCGACGGCAACGCTATAAAAATTTCGAACGACGTGCGGCGGAACTTTCCGCGCTTTGAAACGCTGATAAACGATTATTTTGAAAATTCGGACGCCGCGCCGACGATGAAAATCGTATCCGATTCATCCATCGCGGTGTCCCGGGAAACCAACAGCACCATATTCAGCATCGTCCTTGGCATATTGCTGACGGTCCTGACATTGTTGGCGTTCACCAGAAACTGGCGCACTACGGTCATTGCCAGCGTCGTGATTCCTGCGTCGCTTGTTTCCGGTTTTTTCTTTATGGACAATTCCGGGTTTACCATAAATGCGATGACGCTGCTTGCGATGGCAACGGCGCTGGGCACGCTGATTGCGAACGCTATCGTTCTGATTGAAAGCGCGTTGGGCTTTTTGGAATCCGGCATGTCGCCTGAACAAGCGGCAGAAGCCGGAACAAAAAAAGCCGTCGTCCCGGTTCTGGCCGTTGCGGGCACGACGCTTGTCGTGTTCATGCCGCTGGCGTTTATGGGCGGAATCGCGGGCCAGTTCATGAGCCAGTTCGGACTGACCGTCGTATACCTGACGGCGCTGTCTCTGATGTTCTCGTTCACCTTGACGCCTATGATGATTGCGAAAATATTGTGCGGTCCGAAAGTATGTTCGGCCAAGGAACTGCGCCTGCGTATGGAACAAAACCTGGCCTGGTTCCGCCGGTTCTTCGATTACCAGATGAAGCATCCATTTCGCGTCATCGGCCTTGCATTCATCGCGCTGGTTGTATCCGCATATCCGATGCGGTGGGTCGGAAATGAATTCGCCCCGGCGACCGACATAGATGAAATTTCGATATCCGCGCGCGGCCCGGTCGGCACAACATTCGCGCGATCGGAATGGATTGCCGCAGAGATTGAACAGCGTCTTGCCGCATTCCCCGAAGTAAAATCCACATCCGTAAAGATAGGCGAACGCGGGACCCAGAACATCGCGGTCAAGGTGAACCTGGTGCCGCGCCGCAACCGCAGCTATTCTGACGCGCGACTGGTGCAAAAGATACTGCCGCATCTTGCGGATATCCCGGGCGTGGAAATTACCATGCAGGCCGGACCGCCCATGCCCGGCGCGGCTGGGGACCTGGTAATGGTCGTAACCGGATTCGACGACGAACGGCGCGACGAATACGCAAGGGCCATCGTCGGAATCGTGAACGAAATTCCCGAAGTCCAATCCGCCGTCCTTGCTGCCCAGGAAGCTGGCGTTGAACTGATGTTCGTGCCTGATGTGAATAAAATGAGGTATTGGGGCGTGTCCAACCAGACGGCGGCAATCGCATTGCGTTCGGCGCTTTACGGCCATGATTCGTACCGGTTTCGCGAAGACGGCCACGAATATCCGATAATAATCGAACTGCACGAAGATTACAAGACGCGCGCCATGTTCGAAAAAGTGTTCGTGCCGACTCCCAAGGGATTGGTGGCGCTGTCCGAACTGGGGTCTGTCGAATACGGCGCCGCGAAATCGGACATACGCCGCATAGGCAAGCAGCGCGTCACGGAAATCAACATCAACCTGGGCAAATCCACCATCGGCCCGGTACGCGCAAAGATTGACGCCGAATTGCGGAACATGGATTTCGCGGCGGGGTACGGATACTATTTCGGCGGCATGGCGGAAATCCAGGACGACACGACGGGCGAAATGATTGCGGCGTTTCTGCTTGCGACCATATTGACGTACATGCTTTTGGCGGCGATCATGAATTCGCTGTTGCATCCGTTTACTGTCGCCACATCGATTTTGTTTTCGTTCGCGGGCGTGTTCGTCATGCTGTTCCTGACCGGCGCCAGCATAAACATAGCGGCGATGCTTTCATTGGTCATGCTTGTGGGGCTTACGGTGAACAATAACATCCTGGTGCTGGAACCGGCGATAAACCGGGTCAGGGCGGGCGAATCGGTGCCGGCCGCGCTATGGACCGAATACGCGGACAAGCGCAGGATGATGGTAATGTCCACGATTGCAATCGTCGCGGGCATGGTGCCCCAGCTGTGATCGCCGGACGGCACCAAGCTTTCGATGGCGGCGGTTATAATCGGCGGCATGCTGGCATCATTGTTCTGGACGTTCGCGATGACGCCCGCGCTATTCTTGGCATTTGAACGCCTGCGCGCGAAATTGATTGGGAAATAGGGCGCCCTCAGGAATATTCCACATCCTTGAAATATTCGGCGATGCGCGAAGAGAATCTGCGCGACGCCTCTTTGTCGCACGCGATCAGCGCATGCTGATGCATCTGCAGAATGCTGGCGGGGCACATGTGGTTGACGGCGCCTTCGATTGCCTGGCGCAGCGCTTCGGCCTTGTGTCCGCCGTTCGCCATTAACAAAACTTCGCCTGCGTCCATAACAGTGCCAACACCCACGGTCAGCGCCAAACGCGGAACAGCATCAATATCGCCGTCGAAAAAGCGTGCATTATCTTCGCGCGTGTCGGCCGCCAGGCGCTTTATCCGCGTGCGCGACGACAGCGATGTGCCGGGTTCATTAAAAGCTATGTGCCCGTTGGCGCCTATGCCGCAAAAGAACAGACGTATCCCGCCGCACTGCTTGATTTTTTCTTCGTAAGTCGCGCATTCGCGGCCCAGGTCGGGCGCAGTTCCGTCCGGAATATTTATGTTTTCTTTTTTTATATTGATATGGTTGAAAAAAGTTTCGTGCATAAAGTGATGATAACTGCACGGATGATCCGGCGCCAGCCCGACATATTCGTCCATATTGAACGATATTACGTTTTCGAACGAAACCTTTCCGGCCCGGTTGAGTTTTATCAATTCCTGATAAGTCCCTATGGGGGTGGACCCGGTCGGCAATCCGATGACGAATGGCTGTTCGGCCGTCGGCCCGAACTCATTTATCTTGCCTGCGATATAATTCGCGACCCATTCTGAACAGTCGTCGTATGTTTTCTTTATTATGACGCGCATTTTGATTTCCTTGAACCTGCGCATTATACCCCATGCGTGCCGGCCCATACATTCAAAAAGCGTAACGAATTATAACAAAGTCGCCCAAAATGCCCGCGCCGCTTGTTCCGGGTCAAAAGAATTGCCCACAGTTCTTTGTTGTTCCAAATATTTATGTTGTTTTGAAACCTCCGGATGTGCTATGATTAAAGAGGGGGAAGATTCCATGAAAAAGATTCTAAGCATTGCCTTGTTCGGGTTTTTTATATTCAACGGATTCGAAACTCGCGCTTTCTCACCGCGTCCCTCGTCCCCGTGGGAGTTCGGCCGCAGAGGGAACTATAAAAGCGCATTTTTATTCAGGGTAGTATCAATAGGCGATCCTTACGAAAAATCCAGACGCGAGCATAATTCCATCATCACAAGAAATATTCAGAGAGAAGTTCAGATAGAAGTCCTTAAAATATACAAAGGCGATATAGAAGAGCTGTTGGGAATAAAAAGCCTCCCCTACACCCATAGTTGCCCTGAAAACCAAGACTTCCCCGATACAGCGGCATGCGAATATATTGCGAAGTTCCCAAAGTTAAATGCTGGGGACATAGTATTATGGTATTTCAATGATACTCCTGTGGTTTATGATTCTGGACTTGAGCCCGATGCTCATAACTTTCCACCAGCCTCAGGAATAATAGTATATGGACTTACCAATACAACAAATGCGAGGGGGGTGTGGCCTTTAGGCAATATTCATAATCCCATCTGGGTCAATCACGATATCACTTGGAATGCAACGTGGGGGCAGGCGGGCTGCGCTGATGGAAATACATCGTTACTGTCAGCGGCAGCTGATGGCGATTTAGATGCTGTAAAATGCCTCGTGCTTGCCGGTGCAAATATGGAAATCAAAGGCCGGCGCAGGGACACTCCATTGTCCGGCGCGGCCAAGGGCGGCCATTTCGAGATTGTAAAATACCTTGTAGAGCATGGCGCAAATATAAACCGCGCGGCGCCATTAACCGCTGCCGCTGCCGCCGGCCACCTTGAAATCGTAAAATATCTTCTTGAACACGGGGCAAGCACTGAACACAAATCGCCCTTGACCGCAGCAGCGGCGGAAAATCACCTTGAAATCGTAAAATACCTTGTCGAACATGGCGCGAATATCGAAGGCCATCCTCGCAGAAGCAACAATAATTCGCGGGCGACAGAAACGATAAACACACCGTTAGCAGCAGCGGCAGCAGCCGGTCATCTTGAAATCTTAAAGTACCTTGTAGAGCGTGGCGCAAATATAGAAAACAATAAAAACGCGCTGCTTATCCTTGCGGTAGAGGGCGGTCATCTTGAAATCGTAAAATGTCTGATAGAGC
>Ga0123353_10017045_pt1 | contig 10652 bp, 7 predicted proteins | sample TergutLab28metaG_3_FD_92763 | JGI IMG/M metagenome (GOLD analysis project Ga0123353, IMG submission 92763) | Labiotermes labralis P3 segment gut microbial communities from Petit-Saut dam, French Guiana - Lab288 P3 | ecosystem: Host-associated > Arthropoda: Insects > Digestive system > Gut ... | reverse complement strand
TCAAAAACGTCAACGGTGCCAGTCGTCTGAGCAAATTTTGGAATTTTTTCGGCGCGATCCAAATGATTTCCTGTCGCGATTGGTGACCATGGACGAAACCTGGTTATATCACTATGACTCGGAGACAAAGCAACAATTAATGGAGTGGCGGCATAGCAGCTCACCCCACCCCCAAAAAATTCCGAGTGCAAAAATCAGCTGGAAAAGTTCTCGCCTCGATTTTTGGGGATCAGGACGGCATCCTCCTCACTGACTATCTTCCAAAGGGCCAAACTATCAACGCCGAGTATTACTCATCTCTGCTGGTGCAATTGAAGGACATTTTGAAGGAAAAACGCCGCGGGAAGGTTACCAAGGGGGTCTTGTTCTTGCATGACAATGCCCCGGCTCACCGGGCACTAGCAACCCAGAAGAAACTGCCCTACCTAGGTTTCCCATGTCTTGAGCACCCACCCTATTCTCCGGATCTGGCCCTGTCGAACGACCACCCGATCCCTTGACCGAAAAAACAATTGAAAAGTCGCAATTTTTCGTCCGACGCGGAGGTCATTGCTGCCGCGGAGACCTGGTTGGACGAATAACCTTCTGATTTTTTTTTGAGTGGCTTGCAAAAGTTAGAGACGCGGGCTAGGAAGTGCATTGAGCTTCGTGGGGAGTATGTTGAATAAATCCCGAGTTTGGTCGCTGAAGCTTGTTTCCTTCCTGGTCGGGCTAAGGACTTACACCATCGGACGTTCTAAGAAATGCGTCGTTAGGCATTTCGTCGTCATGCAAACGTCATACAGTGTACTTGCACAAACCTAGATAGTACAGTACAGCCTACTACACACCTAGGCTATATATTATAGCCTATTGCACCTACGTTACAAACCTGTACAGCAGGTTACTGTACTGAATACTGTAGGCAATTGTAACACAGTGGTATTATAATATTATAACATATTTTATACACCCAGCCTCCTGTACAATGGGTACCGGGTCTTTCCCGGGGTAAAGTGCGGCCAGGGCGTGCTGGTGATCACTCACCCCCTTCTAGTGCTGCGGTCATGGAAGAGTAGAGCTATAGAGCTACCTCTACCCACCCTCTGGGCCATACCGGGCCTGTAACGGGATCACTTTACCTTTACCTTTATATTATAATCTTATGAAATCACCGTCGTATATGCTGTCCGTCGTTGACCGAAACGTCGGTATGCGGCGCATACCTGTAATTACTACTTGGTCTTGTTACCACTAGCCTTAAGACGACCTACGTTAACATACACGAACACATGTACAAAAAAAATCCCTAGAAATTCATTAAATACATTTAGACAACAAAGAAATTCACTGCATTTTTAAAGCATGCTTCATAATCTCTGTTTTATTTTCCATAAAATGTCATTTATTTCATAATTTTATCTTTTTCTGTTCAAATAATACGATTTTCAGACACGTACATCCAAAAATTGAAATACAGACCCGGTCTTTTAGAGTTTAACGGAGCGTGCTGGGGTGACGGAAAATTGATCACGCACTCTGCCAATACATCAACGTCCAGACTCTGAATATTTTTATGAGGTCACACCCACAAACATAACTGACACTAATATACACCAAGAAAAAGTAAACTGACAAACCGCGGATGTCACCCAGTACAAACATCGCAATAAAAAAAAATCACATCACGCCTTCACATGAAGATCTGCTCACCCTTCGCCGATCAGACAGACCACCAACAATACATCCAATTCCTTCTCAAGGGACACTTCGTACACAGAAATATTAAAATACTGCTCAACTTCACTGTAATATACGTCACCGTCGCACTTATAACGTACCAGATCACAGCGCTGGCCTGTCCGGTAACAACTGTAATAACACACACGTCGTCTTCCCAGTGCACGGACGAGAAGTCTTTCCTCCGCTCAACTCCTTAATTTTCCTTGCGTCACGTCCGCCATGTAAACGGAAGCGGGTCATACAACGCCCATTGTCAAGGAATCTCAGAATGTGTGGCAATAAGGAACAATATATGACCTGCTATTATTCAGTGTTAGGTAACATACTGGCGTGCATACGTACAGGCGAACTGGCCAGAAGCGTGGAGCGCCAAACTCGATGGAGAATATCACAAATCAAAATTTTTAAAACGTACAATCGTCTTGATTCCGATGATGATAAATTCGTAATGATATAAAATCTTAGTGAACACATTAACGCTTGTTACTTGATATCCGATACGCCCTTAGTGGCCGGTGCTAAGTGCGTGGTTCGCCCTGGGAGTCAGTTTCTAGCAGCTGACCTACGGATGGCCGCCCCAGCTACGAACGCAGCAACGAAAGCAAACCCTATTAGCAATGATGCATGAACACGCTTTGCGTTGGAACTAACGTACATTCTGTAAGAACACGACAACACAAACACACAAGCTCACTGGGAATGCAGTCTAACAACAACATATTAGCTGAAGCACCTGGAAGTAGAAGTGGGCCGGGAAGCTTAGTCGCTATAGCGACTGGCTACGGGATGGATGGTCCGGGGATCGAATCCCGGTGGGGACGAGATTTTCCGCAGCTGTCCAGACCGGCCCTGGGGTCCACCCAGCCTCCTGTAAAATGGGTACCGGGTCTTTCCCGGGGGTAAAGAGCGGCCGGGGCGTGGCGTTGACCCCCACCCCTTCTAGTGCCGTGGTCAAAAACGAGTAGAGTTATACCTGTACTCCCCATATGGGCCGTACGGCCTGTACAAAGCCTCTGTGCCTGTACAAGGGTGCACTTTACTTTTACTTTACCTGGAAGTAGATGAGGATAACATTAAAACGGATCTTTGAATTAAACTGAGTGTGATGATGTGCACAAGATTCATCTGGATTGAAATGGGGTTCAGTGGCGGTTGCATTATGAACACAGTGAACCTTTGGTTTCAAATTCCCTCATGCTTCAGGTTTCTAGATCACACACAACGACGTACCACAGTCGGTAGGGCTCCTCTGGACGAGTGATCAGCTCGTCGCAGAGACCTCTACCAGACAACACACAACACTCACAATAGACAAACATCCATCCCCCCCGGCGAAATTCGAACCCACAATTCCAGCATGCAAGCGGCCAAGCACTACGCCTTAGACTGCACGGCCACTGGGACCGGTCGGTTTCCATATAATTCGGGGGAATTTCTTGTTTGAGCCCAGTGGGTTATCAGCAAGAATTCTATGGCACGGGCTCAGCACACCAAAACCATAAATCAATCACAGGTGCTGAAAGTGGGTGACAGCAGCAATCGTTGGTCGGAACACAGGACATCACGGGCCATCACAGGATGGTCCACTCGACAGAGCATAAAACACACGCCCGCCACCTGCCGGCCGTTACGGTAACATTCGGAACTTACGCAACAGCACCTGAAACTTGGTTCTGGTCGACTGAACACTAACATTACGGCCCGCAACAGCCACGTGCTTCAAATTACGGAAATCCCATTGTTAGATTCTTGCAGACTGCACCCAAGTATTCTATTTAAAGCCAAGCATGACAGCGTAATAACAATCTGTGCCGTTCTTTGACGGATATTCTGAAAGGTTTATTGTACCGCTGGTTTCCACTTGACGACACTTTCCTAACCAGACCGGTCGGTAGGTCGAAAGGAAGGAATGCTGCGAGCTACAGTTTGGGAAAGTTGTCGAATGAAGCCTTCGTGGGTCCTTCTAGGGAACTATCCCAGCATGACAGGCGAAATGACGAAGAGCATGGACACGTCAGGCACGGAGGAAGAAGCCCTCTTGGCCGACTGGACAGGCAACAGGAATTCCGCTCAGCACAATTTTACGCTGCTGTTTCAGTAAATCGCTATCAGAATAACCTCTAACACGGCCTAGATTCGAACTGGGTTCTTTCCAAATATAAAATCCCAGGAGTTCCTTCAGGAAAACTTGTTTTGGTTCTAGAAGTTGGAACGAGAGCCGCGAAACAATTGTAAGCATACTGCAGGAAATCCGGTTCGAAGCCCGGGGACCGGGAAACGAGACGGACAGGGTGTGCATGTTGACGGCGATACGGCTTGATGAGGCGGAAGAAGCGAACTGCGAACAGGAAGGCGGCGGCACTGAACTTCTCTGATAGCCCAACGGAATGTGTCTGAATCAAGCAGCGACAACGGCAGGCTCTCGGGTCGGTCCCGCGTAATAGGATCATAACACACTGCGAGAAGAAAATGTTTCTGTGTTAAGTTGCATCATGTTACAACAGTCGTCGAAAAGTTAGAATATAGGTATGCGCCGCATAACGACGTTTCGGTCAACGACGGACCACATATACGACGGTGGTCCCATAATATTATAATACTTCCCCTTGTGTTACAATTTCCAACAGTATTCAGTACAGTAACATGCTGTACAGGTTTGTAGCGTAGGAGAAATAGGCTGTACCGTATAGCCTAGGTGTGTAGTAGGCTATTATATTATAATGTAATACCATTGTGTTACAATTGCCTACAGTATTCAGTATAGTAACATGCTGTACAGGTTTGTAGCCTAGCAGCAATAGGCTATACCATATAGCCTAGGTGTGTAGTAGGCTATACTGTACTGTCTAGGTTTGTGTTAAGTACACTGTATGACGTTCGCGCAACGACGAAATCGCCTAACGACGCATTTATCAGAACGTATCCCCGTCGTTAAGCGACGGATACCTGAAACTGTAAATCAAACTATTATTTAAAGTGGCGACGTACCACCTCATTTCGGCTGTGGACCCATCTTTACAAATTCTTAAACCCGCGGCCACATGCAAAGGACACAGAAGTTCCCAAACTTTACGCGATTTATTTTCGTGTTTACAACAAACAGTGTTGTTTAGCCAGATATGACTTTCACACAATCACACATTCACATTCCGTTTCTCTGAGTTGTAAGTGCAACAAAACAACAGTTATCCATACTGCGTGTCTGTTACTAGTTTCACTTGAAAAACCTCACTCACACTCATGAGTTACTGATGGCCCGCCACCTGTCCCTATCCTGTGCCAGATCAATCCAGTCCTTGCCCCCCCCCCATCCCACTTCTTGAAGATCCATTTCAATGTTATCCTTCCATCTACTCATAGGTTTTCCAATTTGTCTGTCACTCAGGTTTCATCACCAAACCCGTGTATGCACCTCTCCTCTCCCCATCACACGCCTCATACCGCGCCCATCTCATTATTCTTGATTGGATCACCTGAATAACATTTTGTGAGCAGTACACATCGTAAAGCTAATCTTTATGCGGGTTTCTCCACTCGTCCTTCTTAGGCCCTAATTTCCTCCTCCGCTCACCATTCTCTAACACCATCGGCCTATGTTCCATTCAGGTTTAACGTCGCTGCTACGTATCACCAGTTCACACCTGTACAAGTTACACCCCCTTCCAGCCGAGTGCTATGTCACCAGTTCATAGTTGTACAAGTTACATCCCCTTCAGGCTGGGTGCTACGCATCACCAGTTCACACCTGTACAAGTTACATCACCCTCCAGCCGAGTGCTATGTATCACCAGTTCACTTGTACAAGTTACACCCTCTCCAAGCCGGCTGCTATGTATCACCAGTTCACTTGTACAAATTGCATCCTCTTCAAGCCGGCTGTTATGTATCACTAGCTCACACTTGTACACGTTATATCCTCAAGCCGGGCACCAAATATACATTTATGCCTTCTTTTTTATTTAGGTCTGGCAACAACAAACTATCACTGGAACACAAATGTGACGACGACCAAGTATGACCTTGCAGCGCTATTCCATTCGTTACCCAGTACAAACTAAACACACATGTCAAGAATGCGATGTGATTCAGCTACGAACATTCCAAACTGCGTCCTTGGAAGAACCACCTGACCTCTCTGTGTAACACAGCAATTCTACTGATCGATCGTCTGTCTGAAAACACTGCTTACTAAAATTTGAATTTCAAGCGGCGAATTTTACAAGACTCACTTCTGAGTGGCAAAAAAGGCCGAAATGTCAATGCATGATTGATGTACCCCAAAACTTCTTTTCACGTACATCAACTACTGTTTGCAATATGAAGAAACGTTCATGAACCATGAGACTGCCCTTCGAGATCGCCAGACTAAGAATCAATGCGTTTACACCTTCCAGCACTCCGTAAGTTCTACTACTCGCTACCGTTACTTATGAAGACCGGACGGGCACGTAATGTGACAAGTTACGTAAGGTAAAAGGTAAAGTTCATTCTATAATAGGCCATAGGCTCAGAAGGGGAATTGGGCTATAACTCTACTCTTTTTTAGCCCTGGCCCCTAGATGAGGGTGGGTGGTCCACGTCACAGCCCGGCAGCTTAACCACCCTCCCCCCCACCGGAAAGAAAACCGGTACCCATTGTACAGGAGGCTAGGTGGGCCCCAGGACCGGTAAGGACGGGTGCGGAAAACCTCGCCACTACAACAATTCGATCCCAGGACCACCCCGTCCGTAGCAAGTGAGACATAAGAGACAGGAGACATGCCTGCAGTATACAAGTTCGAAAAACGAAAGGAAAGAGACCACTCGTACCCCGGGCGTTCATGGGATGACAACGCTGATATTGGTCTTAGAATAACTACGATGCGAGGGGGTGGATTGGATTCATCTGGCTCATGACAAGGACCACTGTCGGGCCCTTGCGAACACGACCTGTGGGTTCCACGAAATGCGGAGGAAATTCTATCTCAACAGCAGAACTGTCGACTTCACCAACAGGGTTCTGCTACAGGGTGTTACTTATGCGTCCTTTAACCTTCGCCGTCAGCAACATAAATCCAATGTAGCCGCTGATAGCCGGAGCTATTTTCGCTTTAGACCCCATGCCTGCACCTGGGTGGAACAGCACTGTCCTTCTCGGTCGTGAAGTTACATTTCGCGGTATAGAGACGGCCCGTTTGGCCGATAGTGGTTCATTTCCTCGACAGGAGACGTAACTGTACATACATAAAGAAGCGCGCTCTGCCGTTGGGGCATCTTCAACCAACCAAATAACTGCCAACCGCTGTGCTACACCCTTTCTGCGTACTAACATGGCAGCAATGCCGCTCCATCACGAAGACCGAATGCAGATATGCCGTACTTTCTGTCACACCGGAGGACAGACCACAAATTGTCGCCAATTGTAATCCTTGCCCCAAAAGTGCACTGTTTCACTGCTATCGGCAACATGTGGAGCCATGCTGATATGGTATCATCCAAATCGGAAGTTGCGTGATATGGAGTACGGGTCAGTGACATTTACTTTGGGGGCGCTGAAGATGATCGCATTACCCTCAATTAACGCAACCCGTAATCGGATTTCACTTATCTACCAACACGATATTCTTTTACAATTTGTCTAAACATGACCCCCCCCCTCCCCAGTTCTGTCTTCCGCCCAAGACGTAAACCGGTCAACCAGATAATGCTGCAAGCCAGCTGACTCTTACTTTACAATACAACCAAAGTGAAGTTGGCAACACGCATAGGAAGGAAGCGTCCGATCCCAGTCCCCAGATATCACTGTCTCTTCATACCAAAGAAGAAACAGAACAACACATGACGTTATCTAAGCTGTGACCACTCGCTACCAGCTACTGAGGTCATTTTTGCCCGTGAGGGTTGAACCGTGTTGCTGCAAAGACTTCACGAACAGTCAAAACGCGAAGGGTTATAAACGTCAGAGTACAACGGCACTGCTCATTTATTGACGCGTATCTGGCATCAAGTGCATCTATTTTCATTTCCTTTCTGTCCCGACACTCAAAGACAGTTCTGCCGTATCAAACTTGTGAAACAAAGCAGACAAGCGTTCCCGCGCACATGACAGCCATGCGCGATAGAGCAGAGCAGCACAAGCAATGCAGCTACAGGACTGTCAGAAACGTGTTCGACAAATGCTCTCCCCAGAGCGTGATATCTCTTAACAGGAACTAACGGAGAATGGACTCGGCATTTACAGCCACAATAGAAACTTTCAAGCAAAGCTGTGACCGGTGGTAACAGTTCTGTAATATACTCACCCACTGACGAACAAGTTCAATAAATTGTAACTGGTGTGCAAACCGGAAGTACGACACTGTCTCGTCTAGCAGCTACCTGCTACCAGTGAGGGTGTCAAGTTCCATACAGTCCAAATCAGTGTGAAGGCACTGCATACCCTGCAGTGTAAGATACTACATGTCTGAACTCAGTTTGATCTCCTTTTACATCCTTACCTCCAGAATTTGCAACACAACTAACACAAATTTTGATGTTTTGCAGACCGTGCATCTCAGTATAATCCTAGTAATGAACCAACTTGATGCACAAATTCTTGTTTTATAATAAGTTTATTATTGCCTCTACATGTTTCGAGCACCATGTGCTCATCATCAGGAGGTCAGAATTGTATTATACGGCACCTGGTATCATCACACCTGTAGGTGGCCGTCCGGTGCACCGGTGTGCACAGGAACTTTGTAGAGGCGTTTTTAATAAACTTATTATAAAACAAGATTTTGTGCATCAAATTGGTTAATTACTAGGACAACTAACACAGTTGTCGGAAACTACTTTGCTTTACAATTCGTTTGCCTACCGTTATGCTGCTGCGCTACAAGCCGGAAGGTCGCGGGTTCGATTAAGGATGATGTCATTAGAATTTTTCATTCACATTGCTCTTCCGACCGCAATATGGCCCTGGGGTTGACTCAGCCTCTAACAGAAATGAGTACCAGGAATATTTCCTGGGAGTAAAGGCGGCCGGTGCGTAAGGCTGACAACCTACCACCATCCTAGGCCGTTGTCACGAAATCTGGGAACCTTAACTCCCTGGAACCCTCAGGGCCTGTCCAGGCCTGTAATGGGATTGCTTTACCTTTTACCGTGATGTTGGCTGAATCACGCCACGGCAGCCTACTTACGAACACGTCTCTAACACTCATAAATCCGTTCCTGTACCATTCAACCCAGTATACTGGGCCTGACAGCTATCACTTGTTACCGCCCCGCGTATGGGCGGTCGATTGAGTGGGGCTACGTTAACACAAGGGAGCCGATAGTGACAAACGACATTTGTCAGATAAAATAATGGCCCTACAAACAGAAGTAAGCTGTTCGAATGAGACAGTGATGTTATATATTCTAAGCAACAATCGCTCAACAAGGGACGAGACTCTGAATCGTGCACTCGGTAATACTGTGCATTTCACACCTTACATATACCGACCAACTGCATACCATACTGCAGGGCACCAACATGCCCGCAACATACGGTGCCACGCCGTATGTTGAGGGCTGTTATTTGAGGTTAGCAGGCAATCAGTGCGAGCTGCTTTGTGCGGGGTACATTATGAACAGCTCACACGCTGAACTCTGGACCTAATAACCATCAGAGCACGCGAGACGTCCGCCAACCATGCATACCAACGAATATGATCAGGAAAGATTTTAGTGTTCGAACTGTTCCCTGCTGTCGGGAGGTTACTGTTCAGCTGAAATTAAAGAAAAACAGCCATAACGAAACAAATGTTCTGTAAAATGTCAGTCGCCCTGACGATCTGAGTCACGGTGTAGTAATTTTAAAGCACCATCGACGACATGCTGAAGAACCGCCAAAGTAAATTTTAAAAGGCCCAAGTTTCATCCTGAAGGACAACAGTTCGTAACGCGGCACAGTACTCTCACTTACGGAAATATCTTCGCAGAGGACATCCCGTCGTGTTTAAAGTATAATATTAAAATGAAATATGTACTGCGTCCCTCACAACTATCTTTCTATTTTACTGTTTCAATTCTTGGCAATTAGTTTCGGCCTGCTTAGGTCATAATCAGGCCAATATTTATTAAAACTGTTTTTATTAATATTGGCCTGATGTTGGCCTAGGCAGGTCCAAACTAATCGCCAACATTTGAAACTACACAATAAAAAGATAGTTGTGACAGACGGAATACACATGTTATTTCGTTGTAATATTACGGAAATATGTTCTTAATTCCACGCCCCAAGATATGAAATGATAAATTCATAATACGCAGTTCCTATTTGAAAATCTCTAAATATGAACTGGTCACAGATAGAGGAACAGTAATGCACCTTAAAATGACGCTGGAATAGGGGGATAGGATTCGGATGGCTCAACGTAATGTCCAACTTGCGGCTTTTCTGAAAACGCTGATAAACCTTCACGTTTCAAATAAACACATCCAAAGAACACGCTCGATGGTGACGGAATGACGCCTTGTGCTTTGTATGTGGAGCCTGGCCCGCCATGGGTCCGAGGCCAGCTTCAAGCAGGCCCTTAACCCTCCGATAACTTTGGGGTTTAAATTCAGCTATTTTCTACAACGGAGGGGTTTTTAGGAGCTTTCGCAAAATTGCGAAGAGCGACTACTGGCTCCGTCATGTCAGTCTGTCCGTCCGCAAGGAACAACTCGGCTCCCACCGGACAGATTTTCATGATATTTGATACTTGAGGATTCTTCGAAAAGCTGTCCAGGAAATTCAAGTTTCCTTAAAATTGGACAAGAATGTAGGGTACTTTACAAGACGGCCTATACACACTTTTATTCCATCTCGCCCTTTTCTTCTTAGAATTACAAATGTCTCACACAAAAGTTGCAGAGAAAATCAAAACACATTTTGTGTTCAGTGATCTTTTTTTTTCTTTTTTTTTTTTTAAATTTTGCCG
>Ga0123353_10017040_pt1 | contig 10653 bp, 6 predicted proteins | sample TergutLab28metaG_3_FD_92763 | JGI IMG/M metagenome (GOLD analysis project Ga0123353, IMG submission 92763) | Labiotermes labralis P3 segment gut microbial communities from Petit-Saut dam, French Guiana - Lab288 P3 | ecosystem: Host-associated > Arthropoda: Insects > Digestive system > Gut ... | reverse complement strand
AGGAACAGTAGACTGTGTTTACAGCTGTAAACACAGTCTACTGTTCCTGAGGATGGGAGAAATTATCGCCCGAAACATGCTGAGCTGATTGAAATTATTAGTAAAATTATTATTGTTGCATCTAGTTGGCTGTTTATATTATTGTATCCATGATGCACGGTCACACAAACATTTATTTTGAAGCGTGTTGATAAAAGCTTTCTGTGTGTTCATGCGGGCTGCTTCCATTATTTGCTGTTCGGATAATCTGAGTGTCACTGGAATTTCATACGTAAGCCTGTGTGTGTTGGACCACCCAGTCGATCTCCATACGATTTTAGGTCGGTTGTACAAGTAGCTTATTTTTTGGACTATCCATGTCGACGATTTCATTCTTGTTTTCTTGTACAGCGCAACAGTCTGACGTCAGGCCTTGGCCTGCTGTGCATTACCTTGCCACTCTTGTATAGTCACTCCTTTTCTTTTCAAACTTCTAATGCCCAGCATCTGCTTGTGTAATTCTCCTGTACTGCCCCAATCTATCTTATTTTAGGTTTGCCGACAGGTGTTTTGCCACCGAAAGTGTTGGATAACCTCTTCCTTGATACGCGTTTTCTATCCATACTTTGAGCATGTCTAGCCCACTATAGCCTTTTAAACATAACTGATTCACGTGGCTTATAATTTGTGTAACTCATTATATCATATTATTCACCTGAAATTTTCCTTTACTGGTCCCCATATCCCTTTATTTTTAGAGATCCCAATTTAAAAAAAGACACTCAGTAACCTTCAAGCAGTCAGTGGCGAATATGGTTGAAGACAAAGTGTTTAAGCCGTCACCAGAAGAAAAAACAGCAATGAGACCACTCAGATAAAAAGTTATGTCATATAGGTACAAATAAAATAAAAATATATGTAATAATATAGATATTACTCCAACCAGACACTCAGTAGCTGTACTACTCACCCAATATTTTGCGGGTGATAAAATATAGAAGAATGAGATGGGCTGGGCATGTAGCGCTCATGGGTGAGGAGAAGGGGGTGTATAGGTTCTTGGTGGGGAAACCGGAGGGAAAGAGACCACTGGGGAGACCTAGGCGTAGATGGGTGCAGATCCTCCTATCTATAATCAGCAACTACCCAGCAAGCCTAGTCCCTAAATATTCCTACATTTTACATCTCCATGCCAGGATAGTTCGGTCGGTATGGTGACTCGGTAACAGGCTGGACGCTCGAGGAATCGTTGTTCGACTCCCAGTATGCAAACAGATTCGGTACTCATTTCTTCTCCAAAGCGTACGTACCCACCTGGGAACGCCGTCTCCTATTTAGTGTGGAGGATGAGAATAAACTAAGCTATACGTTTGCTTTCCCACGTGTCTTAATGGTGTGAACAGGGTACAGTTTTATTTTACCATGTCCGCCACCCATTGCTTATCCACTGTAACGGTAAATGTAAAGGTAAAGTTCACCCTAGAACAGGCCACGAAGACCCAGAGGGGGAGTAGATGTATAGCTCTACTCTTTCCTTAACCTCGGCGCTAGATGGGGATGGGTGGTCAACGCCACGCCCCGGCCAATTTACCCCCGGGAAAGACCCGGTACCCATTGTATAGGGGGCTGGGTGGGCCTCAGGGCCAGTCTAGACAGGTGCGGAAAATCTCGCCCCCTACTGGGATTCGATCCCCGGACCGTATAGCCCGTAGGCTTATCCACATTACTAGAAGGAATTGAGAGCACTGAGGCTTGTTCATACGCCCAGCTTTTCTATCACATCTTTGTATATAGGTTTTTCCGTCGACTACTTTACTTATTATTTGGATTACCCGTCCAAGTATGGTATTTGATAACCAAGATAATTTGTTTAGCGCTAAACAGTACCAGGAGGTAAATTGTACGAAATATCTAGATATTCTGTATGCATTGTCTGTTCGGATAATCCGTGCTGCGATGCCAATGAGCTGTCTGTGTGTAACTGAAAGTAGACGTTCCAGAATGTAAGTTTCGTTATTTAGCCGTCCACCATCTTAGCATCTGTAACTTGAAAGCAAACCGTTCTTTTTACCAAGTCATGATGAATCTTCTTAGAAGCCCTCAATTACTGTCCTGCAGCTAATTGCCACCCTAACACAAAGGAAGATGCATGACCTTGGGATTAATAGACACCAGAAGTAATTAAGGTTTGTGGTTCTATTGATGAAGAACAAAAGTTGCTTCGATAAATTCATGGAAATCGTTTTTGAAATGAGCCCAGTAATTACGTGTTTGCTAGAAACTTCTCTCTTGCTGGTCACCCCCAGACTATTCCTAATTTCCGAACTTGTTTTATGTATTCATAGTAACAACCAGTGATTGACGGCGGTCCCTACTCAATAGGTGCCTTTCCCTCCTCCCCAAGCTGTCAGATGGGGACAAAAACAAATCCAGTTCCTGAAACGTTGTGGTCGTTTTTGAATGCGAGACAAAGGACAAGCGCCACGAACCAGCCAATAGTAAGTTCAATATACCATCTTCTAAACCCTTTAGAACTGATTGACAATACCGTCTGAAGTCTACAATAGTGTATCTGCTTGTAATGTAATTCTGTGCTGTGTCTGGTTAGATCAAAATATTCACCCGGGCACTTGATACACCATCTGCTCTACCCTGAGGCTGAGGAGCCAAGTTTCTTTGAAGAATTGCTATAGTGTATTGCGTGTATACGGTGGGGTATGCTAGAACGAACGTAATTCGTTCTAGAACCTCGTTCGTTACAGCCTCTGTTCGTTCTAGCATACATTGAAATATATGTATTTAGGTGTAATCCGTTCCAGGCCCACAGCTTAGAAGAAAGTTGCCATCACAAATACGAGTGTAGAAATAATATAAAATGTATTTGTTTAACTTTTATACACTGCACATGTAAATTTGAAAAGCATAAACAAACTTTCCTTAGTGAAAACTATGAGCAAACTTTCCCTAACAAAAAGCATAAACAATCTAACGCACATGAAAAGTATAAACAGTCTTTCCCTAGTAAAAACTATAATCGAAAACGTCATGCGCACGCGTGGGCTGCGTCGGCCGATAGTATTCCTCGGCGTTCGTAGTAGCATCTGTGTTCGTTGTAGCATCCTGATTTTATTGAAAAAAACTGAACGTTGTAGCATCGTTCGTGGTAGCATACCCCAGTGTACTTGATTGACTGAAGCATTGCTTGTAGCATGTCTCTCGTGGTCATTGCACGTATTAAGCAGAAGCAACTAAGCTTTGAGATTCAGGCAGCGGCGTGCCTGAAGATTCCATACTTATAGGACATGACGCTGCTGCAGTGGGCAGTTGGATTTCGACGTTTCGGGACACCATGTTCCCTCGAAACTTTGGTATCTGAGCACACATTGAACGAGGCCTCTTGAGGTTGAAGAAAGGAATCCTCCAAAGCAATCGAGACACGAACGTTAGAAGGGTGCAGAAGACATTTGGGAATACCACCCTGTGTAATGGATTGCTCTAGCGAGGGGTGATAGTTCGAGAACAGCACAGTACACACCACGATAAACTAAGCTTGCTTTCTTTTTTTTTCCAAACTCTCGGTTTTTCCTTACTTTCACTCGGTTTTTCCTTACTTTCACTTGGTTTTTCCTTACTTTCACTCGGTTTTTCCTTACTTTCACTCTCTCGTCTTTTGTCTGTGTTGAAGAAAACGAATGTATTAAAATTTGATATAAAAAGTTCGGGGACGATGGAGGCGGTGGATTCTTACAAAATGTGGGTACTATCGTGCTAGAATATATGGCGATCACACGCCAGAAAACGGTGATCTACCCTGAAGACAGAGGCAGCAGCGTCCTCCGATATGTTCATGCCTTTATAACGGACAACAATGCCTTAGACCCCACAATTCAGTAATCTGACGTCAAGATGGCAGCAGCAGGTTTCTCGGAAACGTCGTAACTTTCTGCCATAGTACACGGCGTGACACTCCACACTACAGAACACGGCATCACACTCCACACTACAGAACACGGCGTCCCACTCCACACTACAGAACACGGCGTCACACTCCACACTACAGTACACGGCGTCACACTCCACACTACAGAACACAGCGTCACACTCCACACTACTGAACACAGCGTCACACTCCACACTACAGTACACGGCGTCACACTCCACACTACAGAACACGACGTCACACTCCACACTACTGAACACGGCGTCACACTCCACACTACAGTAATCTCATGTAACATCAACATGCCTAGTTTGACAGACATCTGACAAGAAACATTCGGACAGACATTACGAAACTAATTAGTGGTTACCGAAATGTAACTGTACAAAGGCCTAATGACACTGATACATAAGCCGCGACTTAAACGAGTGAAGACATATGGCTACGTCAGAGGGCTCATTCACAAACAGGGAAACGGAAGTTTACGTAGCGAACGTCTGTTCGTGTGTGTGTGTCTTTGTTTGTTTGTGTGTGCGTGTGTGCCCCGAGTGCGTTATGACGTTTGTGATGAATGGGAGAGGGGGTTCAAACAACTCTTCGCAATAAAATCCTTGTTCATGAGGTCACTGAATGCAAACATGTGTGTTGCTTTGGGGAAATGTTGGCAGGTACAGTTGGCATCACGAAATTGTAGACCACAGTGTGCACTGGCATATGCCAGGTGAGGCATTGACATGTAGCTGTTTCGTCGCGCGCTGATCATCATTTGTTTATTTATTTATTTGTTACCTGAAGGAAAGAAGACCACTTTAGGAACGTCGGCATTTTTACGGGATAATACTGAAGTGGATCTTAAGTAAGTAATATGGGAGGGTGTGGACTTGTTCGTATGTCTCGGAATAGCAAATATTGACAGACTTTTGTAAATACGGAAATTAGTTTTCGGGTTACGTACAATATAGAGAGCAGCTTGGCCAAAGCAGGCAGTTAGTTTCTCAAGAACTCTGCCGCACAGAGGCGGTGAACTTACTTGAGTGTGTGTTTATTTATTGGTAAGTAGCATGCATGCCAGCACGAACTGCAAGGAACTGAGAAACGGTGAAAAGTTGCAGAATATTTACAAATCAGACCAACAAAATGCACACGTTTCAATTTTTTAATTGACAAAACTGAAGTGAGCCGGGATAGCTCAGTAGGTATAGCGACTCGCTAGGGGCTGCTCGGTCCGGGGATCGAAATCTGGTGTGGGCGAGAGTTTTCGCATCCGTCCAGACGGGCCCTGGGGCCCACCCAGCCGCCTATACAATGGCTACCGGGTCCCAGGGGTAAAGCGGCCGGGACGTGGTGTTGACCACCCACCCCCATCTAGCGCCGAGGTTAAAGAAAGAGTAGAGCTATACCTCTACTCCCCCTCTGGGCCTTCGTGGCCTGTTCTAGGGTGAACTTATCTTTTTACCTTTAACTCTGACAAAGCTACTGCGTGTTTCGTGGCGGACCGCGCTGGCACAGTGGTTAAGGTGCTGAGCTACAGATCGGAAGGTCGCTGGTTCGATTCCAAACGGTGTCATTGGAATTCTTCATTGACATAAAATCCTTCCGATCGCACTATGGCCCTGGGGTCGACTCAGCCTCTAACAGGAATGAATACCAGGAGCTTTTTCTGGGGGTAAAGACGGCCGGTGCGCAAGGCTGAAAAACTTACCACCATCCTGTGCCGTTGTCATGAAGTCTGGGAACCCCAACTTCCTGGAACCCTCTCAGCAACTCCAGGCCTGTAACGTAGCTGCTTTACCTTTACCTTTACTACACGTTTCGTGCCTCACTGGCCCATCATCAGGGTGTGAATTTGTACAAACCAGTGGTCAAGCCATACCGCTATCTGTATCACTGCCCTTCTTGACGATGGACTGGTGAGGCACGAAATGTGTAAGAGTTTTGTAAATTAAAACATTAAAGTGTGCGCATTTTGTTGGTCTGATTTGTAATAACTATATCACATTGAACAAAGTGAAAAAGTAAAAAAAAGAAAAGAAAAGAAAAGAGAAGAAAGGAAAGGAAAAGAAAAGAAAAGAAAGGAATGGAAGGAAAGGAAAGAAAGGAAAGAAAAGAAAAAAGAAAAGAAAGGAAAGGACTGGAAGGAAAGAAAAGAAGAGGTAAGATAAGAAAAGAAAAGAAAGAAAGGAATGGAAGGAAAGGAAAGGAAAGGAAAGAAAGGAAAGGAAAATGAAAAAGAAGAGAAGAGAAAGGAATGGAAGGAAAGGAAAGAAAAGAAAGGAATGGAGGGAAAGGAAAGGAAAGAAAAGAAAAGAAAGGAATGGAAGGAAAGGAAAGGAAAGGAAAGGAAAAGAAAATCTCAGAATATTTTCGTATTCATGTACGATTTATTTGACTGTACCGTCCGTAACTCAGACGAAGCAATGCGAACGCTCTACCGTTCCTGTGGCACAGTGAAGCTGTGGTTAGCTAATTAACTGAACTGTGTAAACCTGCAGTATTTCCATTGTCCTTCGGATGGTACGTGAATGTGAACGAAAACAAGTCGACCGCTATTTGCAGTGGAATGCTTGAAGATAACTTCTCCCAGTGCCACTTTGTCCACCACAAATGCCACTGAGACTCCACTAGAAAGGAACCGGGCCCTCGGAGAAGGTGAAAAACCTCCTGAGCTCTGGCACGTTGCATACTGAGCTACTGATAGGTTTTTTTAAATAGTCGGTTCAAATGTAAATATACAACTAACCACACGCTCTCTCTACAGCACGTGACTCAGTCTGTTGGGTCGAGGCGGAGAGACCACCCACAACGTAGTCACGGGCTCGAATCCATCTCAGTACAATACTCCGTGCTTCCTGTTCATGTGAAAGGCAGAGAATGGTGCAAAACTAAATGCAAGTGTTCGCCGCCGGGATGAGAACATGGAAGGTAAGGTTGAAAGGCACTTATCCTATATGCTTGTTCTTATTTGATTTAATGACGGTCTAAGTAGCTCAAATTGTGTAGCGGGGTTGGCCATTTAGACTAGCTGCTCAGTAGAAGGTAAGTTAGGCATCACTACAATAAAGCAAACTGAGTAACAGCTATAGCTGAAGCCCGCGAGAGATGGGAAGGTCTGTAAAACCTCCGCTCCTACCGGTATGGGAGGTTCGACTGAGTGAACTGAAGTGAAATAAGACAAAATAGAATATTTTTCCTTATTTCTTGATCTCTTCTTTGTGTAGTAGGTTAGTGTGGGCCGGGTAGCTCAGTTGGTATAGCGACTGACTACGGGCTCGACGGTCCGGGATCGAATCCCGGTGGGGACGAGATTTTCCGCCCGTCCAGAACGGTCCTGGGGCCCACCCAGCCTTCTGTAAGATGGGTGTCCGGTCCTTCCCGGGGGTAAAGTGTGGCCGGGGCGTGCTGCTGACCACTCACCCTCTTCTAGTGCCGCGGTCATGGAAGAGTAGGGTTATACCTCTACCCACCCTCTGGGCCACACCGGGCCTGTAACGGGATCACTTATCTTTTATAGTAGGTTAGTCCCAGTTAATTATGAACCTCGTTTCTTTATAAAAACTTCCAGAACGCAATTCAATGTCAGCATCTTGTGCCCTCAAATATGTGAATATTTATTGTTTGTAGACGACTTGGGCGAGCCGTATTGTGGCCTACCCTGTTCAGTAGCGTCAGATCGTAACGTAATTAGTGGATAATTAATTTAAATTGATGGACGTTTCTGAATTTGCCTGGAGGAACACAAGAAAACCACGAATTATCTAAATCAGGATTAACGGTTTCCGGGCTGAGATTCTAACCCGAGACCTCCCTAGTAGGAAACATACGGGCTTACCTACGTGGCCTTGACGTCAGATTCTTTCACTTTTGGCCCACTGCAAGGATGCTTATGATTTTGATTGGCACAGTCTGAAGGGCAGATATTGGTAGTGTCGTATAAGCCTGGAAAATGAGAGCAGAGAGTAAATAAGGATTGGTATGGAGCAGTCGTGGACTATTTGAAGGGGCTATCCCAGAATTCTCATGGAGGCTTGTGGGAAATTCACGGTGTATCGCTGTTTTCTTTGGCGGAAATACTAATTATCTGATGACGATGTTAATTAGTCAGGAATTCCCCTAGTCGGTTGTTAAAATGTCCAACTAAGAACAATTAAAATTAGTGTCTTTGCAATGCGATACATGATAACTATGCAATAATATAAGATATAATACTTACTTACTTACGTACTCCATGGTGCAGAGTCCTTGAGAAGCTAACTGTTTTGCAGCTAGTCAAGAAATTCCCGCATTTCACGGAACCCGAAGTTTCGTTACTGTTGCACAGCTTGTAATATGCAGTGCAGAGACGATGTTTAGTCTCTTGTAATGTGCCGCAAAGCCACGCTTCCCAAACACAGGAGTTCATTGTTCATTATCAGCGATGCCAGCCGTTGTGTGAACATGGCAAGACTGCAGTTGGTCCTTTTTTGCAATATATTTCAAAGTGTGGCCGTTTCGAGGCCAAAGAACTCTGATTAAAACGAGGAAGATGAAGTCAAGTGGGGTCACATGATATGTAGGGAAGACGGCAGAGTTGGGGCTTCCCCCGCCCACAAGGCACTAGGAATGACTTTTCGTCCGTAATTGCATATCCCGAGAGGGCGTTCCCATTTCGACCTCTCTTAACAATATCTCGAAGATTAATGCGCATGTTACTAGCAGCGTTGTTGTCTGAATTAGATGTCGTCGCCATTGTTGGACACTAGGCGCCTTACTAATTTCCGCAACTATAGTGACGTCATCAGCTAGGAATTGTTATGAAAATAAAGCCCTATAAGTTAGCACTTTGCAAGCGTTTTTGTGAGTAGCGGTGTTATGCCATTATACTATGTTGTGCTGAAGTTATCCCCTTGTACGTCATGAAGTCAGGTGAAGTGAGTGGAGGTGAGGCTCCACTTACTCTTGACCTCGGAACTACATGGAGATGAGTGGATGACATCACGCCCATGTCCCTTTCTCCCGGCTACACAGGCCCACAGAGTTAGTCTGAATTTCTTTTGAGAGCAGAGAATTTTCTTGCACCTTTCGGAAATCAGTTTTAAATTGCCCGGTCTTTGAATTCGTAGCCAATTCACTATACCGACTGAGACGTCTTTAATTGTGCTGTATGCGGAGGAAATACAAGAAGGCGGAAGATGAGAATTTGTTGTGGCTGGATGCATCTTTTTTTTTCCTGGCAGCGCTCTGTCACATATCATCATTTTCTTGCTGTTAATTTTTCTCTTATTTTTTGCATTGTTAATTTTTCATTTTTCCTCGCTTTCCCTTTTCCAGCCTTTCTTCACGCTGCCCTTTAGTTTATGTTATCCCCTTTGTTTATTGTATTTCTTCGCGTCCTTTGTTTTCTCTGCCTGTCGAATGCAATGGTTTGTTCACATGTAGCTTTCCCGTTTGCCGCTTTGTTCCGCAGCTTCTCATCATTTTGTTTAATTCTATTTTTTCGTTTATTTCTCTCATTTTAGTGTATTCTTTTTTCCTGTCCTTGCTTATCATTTCCCCTGTCCCTATCTTTCTCTTTCGTTTCTGTTTTAGGCCATTTTCTTTTGTTTGGTTTACGTTCCCATCTTTTCCTTTCGTTGTTTGTTTTTGTGTCTACTGCACCTGTGATTGTTCCTTCGTTTCTCGTCCTTCTTTCCATGTTTGTTGCCATTCTTCCTTCTTTAATTTTCTTTCAATTTTGTGTTTTTTTTTTTAATTTTACATCTCTATTTCATATTGTCAATAATTCTCTTGCTTGTCTTTCTCCATCTTTGTTACATTAATGCGTCCATTTTGATTCTTTGTTTCTTCATTTCCACTGATTCTTTTCGGAGCTTAACATTTACTTATTACTCTGTGTAAACGTTTTCTTAGTGAGGAAGTAAGGGCTTACTTACTTACTTACTTACTTGCTTGCTTGCTTGCTTGCTTGCTTGCTTGCTCGATTGCTCGATTGATTGATTGCTTGATTGCTTGATTGATTGCTTGCTCTATGGTGCAGAGTCCTTCTTGAGAAGCTAACTGGTTTGCAGCTAGTCAAGAAATTCCCCGCATTTCACGTAACCCGAAGGTTCATTACTGCACTCACAAGCGTCCGCCACCTGTCTCTATCCAGGGCCAACCCAATCCAGTCCATATACCCACATCCCACCTCCTGGAGATTCATCCTAATATTATCCACCCATCTACGCCTAGGTCTCCGCAGTGGTCTCTTTCCCTCCGGTTTCCTCACCAAGGCCCTATACACCCCCTCTCCTCGCCCATACGCGCCACATGTCCAGCCCATCTCATTGTTCTCGATTTTATCACCCGCACAATATTGGGTGAGGAGTTCAAATCATTCAGTTCCTCGTTATGCAATCACATCCATTCCCCTGTTTCCTCGTCCCTCCTCGGTCCAAATATTCTCCTCAACACCATATTCTCAAACACCTTCAGCTTCCTTTCCTCCCTCAATGTCAGCGACCAAGTTTCACACGCTTACAAAACAACAGGCAAAATTATTGTTCTACATATCTCGATCTTTAAATTTTTGGATAGCAACCTGGAAGACAAAAGATTCTGCACCGAATGATAGCAAGCATTTCCTGGCCTCAATTTGCTCTTAATTTCTTCCGCAATAGAATTTTGATTTGTTAAAGTTGTTCCCAAATATTTAAACTCTTCCACCCTCTCGAAGGTACTATTATCAATCCTCACACTGTGAATTCGTCCTGCATTCT
>Ga0123353_10017038_pt1 | contig 10654 bp, 9 predicted proteins | sample TergutLab28metaG_3_FD_92763 | JGI IMG/M metagenome (GOLD analysis project Ga0123353, IMG submission 92763) | Labiotermes labralis P3 segment gut microbial communities from Petit-Saut dam, French Guiana - Lab288 P3 | ecosystem: Host-associated > Arthropoda: Insects > Digestive system > Gut ... | reverse complement strand
TTTTTTTGGACAACTAGAGATGTTCGATGTGTGCACCACGGGTGACACGGCACACATCGATACGATATTCAAGTTCTTGCCCCACACGCACGCGGCAACATGGGTGCATCGATATTCTTCACTGCTGCAGTGACCCTTGCCTTTAGGTCAGCGAGGTCATGTGACAATGACGGGACGAATACTTTGCACGAAATGCACGTTGCAAAGTAACCACAGACTTACTCGTGTGATATTCCAAAACAAAACGACTTCTTCCCCGGAGCGGTCATTTTCTCACTACATTCACTCGCATCGCCTAGCGGCAGAAATGTGAACTACGATGAAAAACAACTTACTAGCAAAAAAAATTTTCCTTCTACCTGTACAGGTTTCGTAAACACGTGTCCTACGGTTTTCCCATAAATTTTTGTAATCCCGGAGTACATTATGAAACGCCCTTTGTGTGTGTGTGTGTATGGCTCATGTCCTAAATGGATTGCTATAGTGCTCAAATTCTTGCACCATTTGAAAGCCCATACACTACCAGGTAGTACCACATTCAACCTAGTCCCCAGCCTTTTGCACACACTTCTGTAGCCTGATAGACACAGGCTCAGTACTTGCTTCCAGTTCATCAAGTGCTCTTAGTTTTGATCGGCAGACTTCCTATCTGGCTCAAGGCCACAAAATTAAATCACACAGAAAAAAAAAATTGGGACATCATGTGGGTCAATTTGCTGGTCAACGCTCAATGCACCGCACACGAAAATTATTGTGACGCCACGCACGAACAGAAAAAGCAATATGTTGTGGTGGTACAGCTTGCATGAAGTGCAGATATTCATACCTGTCGCACTGACAATCAACGGCAACACAAAACTATCGCCGTTCATCGTCTCGCGCCATTTACTCACCCGGTATGCATGTGGTGAGCTCAAAAACCAATACGGAGGTTTCGAGGATGTTAAGACAGATATAAGACACTACACATCACATAAAATGTTTTTTCTCCTGTAGATACACCAAATGCGCCAAGCCACGCGCGCGCGCGCGCGCACACACACACACACACAAAAGCCCCACCGAGAAAAACAACACCGAAGAGAACTCAGAAGACGTCAAACATACTAACCCACTAACTACACACCCCCCAACCCAAATGAATACCATAGACAACACAACCAATTATCACGGCCCCCAAACAACACCCCCCCTCCCTAATACCTACCCATAAACTTACATCCTACCAGTCATTGACCATTAGACTTCCCACTAAATAAACTGATTTTAACGCGTAACGATGATGAGATCTCAGCATCACCTCGCAATATAGGCATATATATGATAATCTTTGAGCAAAATTGTAATAACATGAAGATGGCCGCTATTGGCCGAAACATGTAGTTATTTCTTGCTATTAAATACCATCATAAATCCATACTACCATAGTTGTGGTTTCATGACTGATATTTACCTCATTATTAGTCTTTTCTACACACAACGGGGATGACACACCTCAGAATTCACATATAGGGTTCTATTTAGTCCACGTCAGTCGCATACAACATCAAAATTTTTTTCATTTCACAGGCGACTAGCCTCGGTTCTGGTTTCGAGCCATCCTCACGCCTTATCCAAGAAGATACAGAAAAAATTTAAAACTGCAATTTTGGATGGAGATCTTGTGGTCTGATTCACAAACGGGGATAACTCACATACAGATTATTTCATATTCACTTTCCTACCCTTCGAGCACATAACCTAAAAGCCAAGAAGCTGCGGGTAGTGTGGGATGGGGCGTTAACGTAACAGCAATTCTTGTTTTAAGGCGGGTTACTTAATAAATTCAGCAGGTCTACTTACGTGACCTTCGCGAAAGCGACGTCTGAATTGTAAAAGCTAACACAAGAACATGCAATGTATACCGACACACAGCACGCATGTGCCATACTACATATGTATATTAACCACTTTATTAAAAGAAGACACGTGACAATAACCTTGTATGTGAGCCTACGTGATAACTACTGAACTGTCACAAACAAACATAAATTCAACTAACAAAATGACCGCCATCATCTTAACAGGAAACTATAAGCGTTATGAAAACAACTCTAGACGATGTAGCAGAAAATGTATTGGGAAGAAAATAACTGTGCATATTTTGCACGTAAAAGCAAAGTTTGTTAAAATCCCTAACCTCCACAACAGTTCGATAAAATACACCAAAACAATAGAGAACTACGTTTATCATCAATACAAACACAAACTGTTAATACATCGAAGGCTTCAAACTTATTTTCACCACTATTTACCAATTCAATTTACACTTAGTTATACATCCCGCTGTTCCTCAACTACGATTCATCCCGCTTCCCCCCCCCCCACCCAAGGCTCGACAGCCCTAGTAGACCTAGGCCTCCTCATTAATGGGGTTTAGAGATCACACTCAATACACCAAACTCGGTAGGACTCCTCCGGACGAGTGATCGGCCCGTCCAGTACAAGTCGGGGGCTTTGAGTGGAACCAAAAATGAGCAACATAGGCATGTTTCACTGTGTTCTCACCAGCACCCTGCTCTCGATCACTTTCAGGCTACGTTCTTCAATTCAACGCGAGAGGTCAGTACCAAACCACACACAAAATTACGTTCGTACACGAATATTTTTATCTACGTGTCTAGGCACAAAACTAAAGATACGAGTACTAAACAGCACGGTGTCAAACATCTTCCAGAATATGACGTGCCGATAATTGTTTCATGAAAGCGATTTTAATTTGCTGAAATTCACATTAAAATTCTGCCATTCGTAGCTCACGAAAACACCATCGTAACACAAGCCACAACCTCAGCAGGAAACTCCTGCGGTTATCGTGCTCTTTATTCGTCAATACTTCCATTAAATTGGATAAAATCAACACGGAAACCTTTCTGTGTACATGTAACATTTTCTTGCCTATAAATATAAAATTCGTCGAAAACACCCAAGCCCGGTTTACGTTCTCGCAACACAGCCACGTTTACACTGGGAACTAAAGCTGACAGTACGAAAATATGTACTGAGGCGGTGCTGCTACGTGCAGGTTACATATGAACTTCACTCGCGAAGATGGACAGAGCATTCTATCCCTCACTTGTCATCTTCCGCTCCTATTAGCAGCTACTTGATTAAATAAGCATACAAGCACACACGCCCACGCGCGTTAGCTCATTAATTAAACAATTTAACGTTACAAGAATAATAATGTTGGGATTTGGAAGAACTTATAAGAAACTAACAAGTCAGCACTAAGAATGGGTGTCAAAGAACGATAGGACTGCATCCAAGTAAGAGTCTGTTGGGAATATTGGGTTGAAAACCCGTAAAACTAATATGGGTAGAATATTAATGTACCCAGCATGTGGATTTTCCACTCTAAAATTAAGGCCTGTCACCGCACACTATAACCAATGCTGTGTACACATTTATACACAGTTAGAAAAAATATGCGGTCACTCTGCATCACTGGCAACATGTTTCGACCTTTCTACATACATACATACATACATACATATTCCACACGAATTATGCAAAAGTGATATTATTCATGCACTTAGAACATACATAATCGTCAAAATTAACACACAATCAAAATACAGCCTACAATGTTCTTGGACTATTTGTAGCTTTCTAACAAGTGTCATTTAATTAACAGTATTTTAATTAAGTACAAACATAAAACGAAAACACAATAAAAAATTAAGTATATACCGGTAGACGTAAACGAACATTCAACCACGTGTCAATATTCTGATCAAAACAGATGAAGATACATGAGAAGGCGCTGAACCGCGATTTTCTGTGATAATGAGGTGACATCGGCTGATGCGTGAACAAGGGCTGGCGGCAGTGATAAACAACACGGAATTAATAAAGCCAAACTCTATGAACGGAACTTCAGTGCGTCATATTCACTGCCGTGAGAATCTCAAATCTCAATAATATTTTATTTTACTCTTGTATGAAGCAAATAAAACACTGCACTGTACGCAACTTGCTCGCACTCTGTACAAATGATCATCAGTACCTTATATCAGCTGTTCTTAACCTGGAGTCCATGGAAAGATTTCTGGGAGTCCGTGAACTCTGATGGGGAAAAAATTACAACGCGACTATGCAATCTGTGGTCTCTACGCTCCAAAACGTTTTGTCAACTTCTGTAAATCTCATTATCTCAAATTATTATAGCCTCAGAAAGGGAAACAAGAATGCATTCGCCTCCGCACTGAAATGTCTTTTTTTAAAAAAAAAATGAAATTTAATTTCAACTTGCCTAACGTTTCAATTTATTTACTAACTTGTTAGTGACTTAACTGATTGATAAAGTAGCATATACATTACCCTATTATACATCTTTATTTATTAAATTTCTGAAAAACTGTATTTGAGCGTAATTGGTTTCCTTGGCAACTGTAATACAAAGATGCAGATTTTCTATCTACGTATCGTATATTATGCTTCTAAATACATTTTTTTCCATGATAAGTGGGTCCCTGTCACCAAGACATGGCGCGACCTCAGATTGCGGATGGAGGGAACGGCTCCAATATGGTCGGTGGCCGCTAATATACTGAATAAGCAGTCTAGGACAGCCGACAAGGGGTGGTCCTACAGCTTGGGGGTTGGGCAAGGTGTCGACAACTTCTCGCCGTAAAACGAGGCTTCGTTACGAAACGGATACATATGTTTCGGACCTTTGGTACAACCTAAGCAATGGAAAAAGGACATGATATTTGGTACAAGGAATGTAAGGTTCCTGCATAGGTCACATTCACTTACAACAGCAGCCAGGGAATTAGCAAGGTATAAATTAGATTTCGTGGGTGTACATGAGGTTAGGTGGGACAAAAGGGGCGCGGAAAGTCCATGGGATTTTTTTTTATGGAAAAAGAAACGGCAATCATCAATTGGGAACAGTTTTTTTTGGGTACACCAAAGAATAGTATATGCGGTTAAGACAGCCGAGTTTGTCAGCGATAGGATATCACATATAGATCTCGATGGTGAATGTGCATGCACCGAGTGAGGAGAAAAGTGATGATTCAAAAGACAGTTACGAGGAATTAGAGCAGGTTATCCATCACTTTCCTAAGTACCATATGAAAATTCTCGGAGGAGGTTTTAATACAAAATTGGGGAGAGAGGATATTTTCAAACCGACAAATGGGAATGAGAGTCTGCATCAGGATAGTAACGATAATGGTGTTAGAATAGTAAACTTTGCTGCATAAACAAATCTGGTTATTAAATGCACAATGTTCCCGCACCGAAACAATCATAAAATCACCATTATATTATTCGGGTGATCAAATCGAGAACGAGATGGGCGGGGCCTGCAGCAAGTATGGAGGAAAGGAGAGGTACGATACATACAGGGTTTTGGTGGAGACACCTGAGGAAAAGAGACCACTTGGAAGACCCAGGCGTGGATTGGAGGATAATATTAGGAAGTATCTTCACGGAGTGGGATAGAGAGGCATGGACTGAAATAAGCTGGCTCAGTACAGGGACAGGTGGCGGGCACTTGTAAACGAGGTAACGAGCCTTCGGGTTCTACAAAATCTGAGTAATTTCTTGCCTAGCTGAGAACCTGTTAGCTTCTCAAGCATGACTCTGCTCAATGCAGTATGCAAGCAAGCAATTAAATACATTTTTTTGAGAAGGGGTCTCTAGGTATCACCAGACTGTCAAAGGGGTCCATGGCACAAAAAATGTTAAGAACACCTGGTTTAGATATGTTGTCGGCATCCATTTCATTTAACAAAATTCTGAACCAACGCAAAGATTAAAGGCTGGTGGCTTTCCCCTCGGACTACAGTGGTAAATAGACAAACTTAAATCATTCCCGGTAGAGACTGAGAGACATCCGATCGAGTTTAGGTGCAAGACGTTCTTCCCATTAGTACGTATCTGAGGATGCCTTTGCCCTAAGCACGTAATCAATCCAGGAGGGATCCCCGTTGCGTAGATTTTGTTTGGCATGGGGGATTTACGCACTTACCCAGTGGACATACGAACTACGGTATCCAGCCAGCTTTACTGGTGGACAGTGCATTACGAACGTCTTAACCAGCAGGCTGGAGGCAATCACAAGAGACTGTGGTATAAACTTGTATGACAGTACCATGATGCCATGCAGCAGAGGCCTTCTTAAGAAGCTGAGAGTCGCGCAGCTAGTCAAGGAATTACACGCCTGCTACTGAGTACAGTGTCATTGCCATGGAAGAAAGAGGTCCCAAAGGATCCTGCGATCATATCCTCAGCAACGTACATTTAGTTCACGTCCTCAAATTCCATTTAAGACACCTACCACTCGATCTTTCTTCCGTCTACACCCAACTCCCACAAATAATACACAACCATCGTATATGCCAGCTAAACCTGAGTAGAGCAGCCTCCATCTCTGCCATGCGCGTTACATGTCCTATCCATTGCATTCTCCTAGATTTCATCGCCTTAAGTGATGAGAAACAAAAATTATGTAGATCACCGTTTTATACTTATATATTGCATGCGTTTAATTAAGTTCTTGTCTTGTGGGAGAGGAAGCTGGTGTTCAAAACAAGAAATCTACAGAAAATATGGACTTCATAAATAACAGCAGACGAATATGTAGAAATGGAAAGACATATAACCAGTCAGAAACATTCTACTTCTATCCAGAAGGAGCAGGAAGTTCACCCTAGAACCGGATACGAAGGTCCAGAGGGAAAGCAGAGGTATAGCTCTAATCTTTCTTTAACATCGTCATTAGATGGGGTGAGTGCTCAACGCCACTCCCCGGCCGCTTCACCCTCGGGAATGACCCGGTACTCACTGCAAAGGAGGTTGCGTGGGCCTCATGGCCGGTCTGGAGGGTGCGGAAATCTCGCCTCCCCCCACCAGGATTCAAACCCCTACCGTCCAGGCCGTAGCAAGTCACTATACGGGCTATGCTATGCTAGCCACAATGCGCGTTACTTTATCAGAAAGCCCGCCCGTCCGTTTGATAAGGTATGTACGCAAGTGACAAGGTGAGTGTGGTAATAAGGGGCGGCTTGAAGCAAACACCGAGGAAGTTTGATGCCCTGGTTACTATGCAGTAAAAGACAACACTTTGGCGGCCTCTAGAGAATGGTGGGATAACAGTAAATTTATGGTTTTAAACGAAGAGAGAGCTACATAAGGGGCATACAAAGCCAACTTGGAACTTTAAAACCATCTCAGTACTTGTTGGAAAACCATGAAACTCATCTCGAGATGCTCTGTAGCAAGGCCTTCCGGATTCATACCGACTTCTAGCCTATAGTCCGGCAAACTAAAGGTACCAGAAGTCGCCCACGCAATGTTCTCTAGCCTCCTGTTTCTCGCGCTAGGTCCAAATACTTCTCTCAACATCCCGTTCTCTAGCAATTCAACTGATCTTCCTTCATTGTGAGAGACCAGGTTTCACACTCATACAAGACCGTAATGCATCGTAACACAGTTTTCTGCTCCCAGATTACTATTGCGGTGCGTCCTTTAATGACACTCATTACACCGAGTGATTAAAGGAGATGTGGCGGTATCGGTCATTGTAAAAAAAAGTTCATACGAATATAATCTAATTATGAATGGAAGGAAGAGACAAACGGTGCGCGCCAGATTCAAACAGCTCTATCTCGGTAACCATTCATAAGTGGACACAAGTTCGTATGAACTTTTCTTTTTTACAATGAGCGATACTACAAACTCCCAAAATGTTGACCTTTCCACACCAGTCACCCTGTATTTCATGCATAGTTTACTTTTATACACATTTTTGTGTTTTACGAAATAGCTGGCAATTCAGGCTTCTATGAATGTCGGCACAGGCCCCTGCAGCCCTCAGTCTCAGTTTCCCATACTGTCAATGTGATTCATTCCAGCAACGCAAATCCAGCGGTTGTCAAGGTACCGCTGTGCTGGAAATCTGTAATGACCTTATACCCTGTTACGGGCTTCCATCTTTGATATAAAAATTAAACTGCTCTCCACCGAACGCAACTACCTCCATACACTCTACGATCACCGTCTGGTCTTGCGAAGAAGCTCGTATTAATTATTCTAACGTGCTGCCTTGAGCGAAAATACCCATTCATTTCGGAGTGGAATGAACAACTCAGAAACACGTCTTGTGAAAGACTGACACAAAAATTTTAGACTTAATTATCCGATATTGTTCCCTCTGCCTAACAAAACAAGAGATGAAAGTTTCAACTGACAACGCTGCCAGGAAACGTAAAACAAGCGAGGGGGATTATATGAACCTGTAACAGCATAATAGATTTATGTGGCGTGTACAGGAGACAGAGGCGTGGGTTCTTGGCCACGGGAGGGCTCGTTCGGGCCCCTGCCCCGAGGATCAGGAGGGGCACAGAGAGCCCATATAGCATAAGTGGCCAGACATTTGGACTCAGTGATCCGCTCTCACGACAGAAAATCTTTCGAGATCTACCGTAGTACATGAGGTATTAATATTAGATGAACCAGGCAAAGAAATGTAAAACAGCATAATAACACCAACATACAAAAGTACAATTGTTTCACTTATTATAAATCGATATTTTCAAACTAAAATAATTTCCCACAACTACAAGGTGTTTTTTACTAACCTTCCTGTCGCGAAGCTGATGCATGAAGCTGTGTATCATGCGATAACTTACTGAAAACGGGTACATAATTACTTCGGCACAAGTGAAGGCAGCGGTTTAAATATTCATCGGTCAGACGGCTCCGGCATCTTGATTTAATACTTTCATCTAGGACAAGACTTCTTCGCAGAGGTAGGCTGATCCAAAAAAAAAATGTCAAACGAAGGTCTATTGATCATACTGAGGCGACAAATAAATTCTGACATAGGTCAAAAAGTGGCCGCGATCGACTGTCCGGGTCGGAAGAATGCCTAGAAAAGTGGCATGGAATCAAGTTCGCCACGGTCACACGCAACAAAGGAAAAGGATAAGCATCACTTCCATTACAGAAAACAGGCCGACACAAAACTGACGACTGATAACTGAACATACTGAACTGGTATTTAAAATTTTGCAGCACAGCCCTGAGACGGACCCAATTCTAACTTCAGACAGCCAAAGTTTAAACTGCCAATATTCTTAGTTTTCAGCTTCGCGAGGGTTCAGTCTCCCTTAATAACAAAGCCTCAGATTTCGGCTTACTATATTATGTGTACAATGTATCTATTAATTTTCATACGCGTTCGCAAATCACTTGCAAAAGGTGACTGACCTCATCGTTTCTGTCCGCACAGAATAGCACTGATTCACACTAAACGCATATTTGTGAATTTTCAATGACATTTGTTTACATATTCTGATTTGATGTCGGACAAAACTAACATACTTCACATGAAGACCTAAGCACATTGATGACATTTCGCGGCGACACAGTAACAAAGACGGTCTTCTCTCAGAGGTATGAGCTGCATCCGAAGAAAACGTTAACGATCTAAACATAACAATCGAGCATTGTCGATATCTCGCCATTTCAGTCTCGATTACAATCGACTGTTACATCTGTTGCTGAGGTACAGAGAAAATGGATTAACTGGAATGAACTAACAGTGTGTGTTGACTTGTTAACTTCTGATAGTATCAGAAGTGAACAAGCCAACACACACTGTTAGTTCACTCCAGTTAATCCTTGTATTTTACAGTATGACCTGTACCAGAGGCTGCGGTTACAGTTTTTAGAACTCCTGTTGATGGGTGCTGTGACACCCGAAACATGTAGAGTGACTCTGCAGTAAATAAATATCTGCATACTGTTGCATCTGGTTGGATTTTTATTAACACTGAATTATGATGCACGGAACCATGAGCTTAAAAAAAAGTATAGAGAAAACTTAGAGATTTTGATCTACAGGACGTCAAAAGATACATGTCAAACACTCGTATCGCCAGTGCCGTCCCTGAAAATGCACATGAACTGACTGAATACATAGGGACGATAACACGAATGCTCCAGGACTGCTACGCTCGGCAGAAATTTCGAAACTTCTTAATACAGATGTCTGGCCATCGTCTCTGGATGCAATAACGTCAAGTATTGATAATACCAATTAAGTAACTCTGTAGTGTACATCAATTACGTCGTGTAAATTTAAACACGCCTGCGTAAAGAAAGGAATTTTCAATGTTAGATGTTGAAAAAGTACGCGAGCGCTTTTGGTTTGTGAAGGTTGACGCTGGGTGCAGTGACTGAAAGGGGTCCGTGCCCTTAACACGCACCCGCGATTTCCAGAAACTCCACTGCGCTGATGATCAAAGAAACGAACTATACGAAATACCACTTTCTGTAGCACGCATAACTGCATTCGCCCACAAGAACCTTATAATCACGCGAAAAGTAGTAGGCAAGTAACTCGTCAAGCTTCACAGAGTTTTCGCTTATGTGGCAGACATGCAAGGACTACAACAGAGGCAGCACGCAGGACACTGAACTTGACTTGGCCAAAGCAACCCGTTTGAAAACCATTCTCACTGACTCATATAAAGTGCAGCTGAGGCGAAGGCATTAATCACTGTATTCGAGGTCGTGAGTCACAAAGGATAGTTTCCTCAACAGAAGAAGGAAAAAAAAAAAAAAAAAAAAAAAAAAAAAAAATAAAAAATTTTTT
>Ga0123353_10017037_pt1 | contig 10654 bp, 9 predicted proteins | sample TergutLab28metaG_3_FD_92763 | JGI IMG/M metagenome (GOLD analysis project Ga0123353, IMG submission 92763) | Labiotermes labralis P3 segment gut microbial communities from Petit-Saut dam, French Guiana - Lab288 P3 | ecosystem: Host-associated > Arthropoda: Insects > Digestive system > Gut ... | reverse complement strand
TTGTAATTCTCTAACAGTTGCATGTACTCTCTGACTAATGTGTGCAAAGAGAAAACAGCATCTTCTTTCATACTTCAGTGAACTGGAGTAGCAGTTAAATAGCAGCATTTAGTTCATGACTTTGCTATTGTATGAAAGCTTCCATGTTCCTTTTATTCAGTTCCTGTTAAGCACTGAGATTAATAAATTTTTAATGTACTTTCCATTTGTTGTGTCAGAGAACTGCATTATGAAGGGGTTGTGAATGTGCAGTAAATATAATGAATGTTAAATTAGTTTAATTATAGACTAATGTTGTATCCTGGATCCAGAAAAAGGAGACCTTTCAATTAGATTAGTTCATGATTTTATATGCAAGCTAAAATTTAGGCAGCGGAAATTCCTTTTGTCAGGCACACCTTGTATCTAGTATTACAAGGAGAATGGCCAAAGTTGTCACCAGCAACGAAAACACATTTAAGTGTGACTCTGCAACGTTGTGCTGGCTTGCTGTCAAACCACAATGCAGCTCCAAGGTGTAGGACACTGGTCGGACTAGTTAATGACCCCTGGGGTCATCCAATTCTACATCGAATTTTGAATGGTGCATCAGACGTGGATGATTCTGAAGGTGAGTACACATAGCATGATTTAATTTGGTGTAATCATAGACAGAGACCACTTCCTAGCTACCCCTCTGTTTAAGTGGGAGAAAATAACACTTTCCTAGCCACATGTTGCAGTTATATGGAGGCATTAATGGTGCCTTATTGTTCTTGATGTTACACTGCATTTGTAGTCTGATGCGTTCTCTGTGACAAGAGTGTGGTAGGTGCTGTGTTGTTCTTACTGGAAAATGGGATGTCTGTAAGCAGTCCTGGGCACCATTTAGGTGGCATAACTCCATTACTTATCCCATGGTATCTTATTGATGTATATTCCATGCTACATTTTAATGGAGATGGCGTTTCCTCATCATTGTAGGGAGGCCATGTTGCATGACCACTGGGTCTCTTTCATGCAGTTGTCAGTGTTATTCTTATGGGTATTTTTAACTGTATATTGCTGTAATGAGGAAGATGGGATGTGCTGTTAGCTCCAGCATTTGTTTTGTGAGGATAGCAAGGGGTGGTTAGCCAGAAGTGAGACTTCATTTCCTTTTCCCCACTGCACAGAGATATGTATGAACCCAGTTTTTCTCTGAAGTATAAGTACAATTTTAATCAGTTGGTACTGGAACCTAAATTAATTGTATCTTACTGATACTTATAAAATTAATTGATGATGCACAACAAAATCTTTTGGACCATCAAAGTGGTTATTTCATTTTGCAAATCTTCGATGTATGCTTAGATGTACTCTGTTTTTGGTATGTGAATTTTTCAGAATAAAACAGTGATATTCTTTCTGTAAGCTCTTTTCCTAGAGTAGAAGCCACTAATATGATATTTTTCTTTGTTGCTTATGAATTCCACGGTTATGTATATCATTTGTATTTTCATATGGTTGTCATTTGCAGTGGGCTGGAGGACTGCAGGCTTTTTACTAACTGCCATCACTTATGTGTGTTACTGAGGTTATTGTGTTGCAGGTTGTAATAATTGACTGGCTTGCATTGTCATTTCAGTTCTAGAATTGTGTCGGGCTGAGAAAGGAATTATTCTGTCAATGAGACTGGAAATGTTGTGTGAGTCAAAGTGTGAAGACTTAGCACTGAAGCTGGCAGAAGCAATCCACAGATGTCTCCGGACAAGGGATTCTAGCTTCCAGGAAGAAAGTGCAGAAGAGCAGTTGTTTTATACTATAGACATTTACATTGCACTCCTTTACAAATTCAAGAGGATACATGATATTATCAAAGAGGTGATCATCTGGCAAAATTATATTTTAGAAAAGCATATTAATTTCTAATATTTAGATACTTTGTGTTTCCAGGAGGACACCAAGATTTATTGCTGAAAATGAGAATCCAGTGGAAGTTTTGCAGATTTATTAGGTCATTATGGTCTCGGAATATACAGGCAACCACTGTCATCCATTGCCAGTTCAGCTGACTCCTGTGTTAACTGACCCATTCTTTTGGACCTTCCAAGAGATGATTATTTGTTGGCTGAGGATAAAATTCATACAAGTTCCTTCTTTTATTATTTAGACCAACAAATGCACGATCTATTAACAGTAAAGTCTGTATCACTATTATTAATACAGTGTGCATTTGTTGGTCTACATAATAAATTATGCAAAATGCACGGTACGTACATCAAGGTAAAGAGATCCATTCTTGTTTCAAGGCTGCCCCTTCTCTGGTCCCTTTGATGTCTGCTGCTTTACCATTAGGATCAGTAATCCCCATCACCTCACTGCCAAAGATGCCCCTTCTGAAATTTATGAAACATATTATGCTGTAGTTCTTTGAGGGGGGTGGGAGGGTGGCAGTAATGTAGCCTACCAAACTGAATTTACAAAGCAGTGACTTAGGCCCAACTAGGCCTTTTTGACTCACATCAAACTTTGTTAAGTGACAGAAGATCCTGGCATGTTTAGGTCTTAAAATATGTTTGAGGAGTTACTGTCTTATTCTGTGTCAACATTATGCTGTTTATGTGTTGTTTTTGTGCTGAAACATTGCCTAGGTTTGGTTCCTAACTTTATGTCTGTGGCCTAACCTCTAGGCTAGGAATGACCCAACAGACCATTCTACATACAGACTGTTTGCTTGGCAACAGACAGCACTATGATCTGCAGTGTTCTCTTGTGCCATGAATTTGGATCCACACCATTTTGGTGCATTACAGCTGCAGTTGTGTATTTCTCCAACTGATACGCGATCTTGCAGACAGTTTCCTTTGGATCACAGCCCAGTGTTACATTGAACTGACATGTTGTTCATTAGATGTGCATGTGAAAGTTGGGATGGCAGAGTTAAAAACACAACATTCTGAAAGTCTTTTTAGGTGGCTTCACAAAATTGCTGAAAGTGACTATTAGCTCTTTGTCATGTCTGTCTGTCCATTTGTCCATCCACATGGAACAGCTTGGCTGTGACGGGTTTTATTGTCATGAAATTTTGTATTTGAATAAATCTGCATAGAAAATTCAAGTTTCATTAAAATCTGACAAGATTAATTGGCACTTTACACAAAGATCTATGTATCTTTGTGATATCTCACTGAATTTTGCTTAGAATGAGAGATGTTTCAGACAAAAGTTGTAGAAAAATCGAAACACACATTTTATGTTAATGACTTATTTCCTGAATTAATGTCATTTATGAGGTAATGTGGGAAAATATTGTTGATCCAGACAGTCCACAGATGACAATATAATATGGCACATGTACTTCCCATGCTGGATAACTAAGGCTTCAGACACACACTGAGAATATACAATACATATTGCTTTTCCATTGTAACAGTGGTTACGTGAACATGTCTCATTGTTACATGAACATGTACATTGCGTGTCTTGTTCATGTTGCCTTGAGTGCACCATACTCTATCTTCCAACATGTACCACATGTAAATATTAGTCTCACTGGTTCATGTCTGGTGAGTAAAGGGACAGCAGTTGGTTGTGTATTCTTCTGTCACTAAATGCACTGTAAACGATAATATATGAATATATGACAGTCTAATGCAGTGTTTAGACTGTATATTTTATATATTTATATAAAATGTTCATTGAATGGGGACCGCGGTGGCACATTGTTTAAGGTGCTGTGCTACAAATCGGAAGGTTGCTGATTTGATCCCAGATGGTGTCATTGGATTTTTCATTGACATATAATCCTTCCGATCGCACTATGGCCCTGGGGTCAACTCAGCCTCTAACAGAAATGAGTACCAGGAGTATTTCCTGGGGGTAAAGGCGGCCGGTGCGTAAGGCTGACGACCTACCACCATCCTGTGCCTTTGTCACGAAATCTGGGAACCTTAACTTCCTGGAACCCTCTGGGCCACTCCGGTCCTCTAACGGGACTGCTTTACCTTTTTACTGTTCATTGAACAGAACAGGGATGTCTCACCTGAATAAAAAAAGCACTGTAAACAATGTATAGAATTCATAGAATTGTTTCCATTTGGGCTGTTGCACTCCCTCTTTGAAAAAGGACATGGTTCTGTCATGATGGGACTCATATTCAGAAAATAATGTCAGAATGTGTGTTACAAATTGGTCTGAATTTATGGTCACATAAAAGAAATGGGCCAAATAAACCTAGCTGCATTCGTAGCACACCTTATGCAAATTCTCACATCATGTAATAGCACTTCATGGATTAACATGGGATTTTTTCACAGACCTGTGACTCTTAATCTGAGATATATGTTAATCAAGATGATACCAAGGTCCATAGCTAAACAGAATAACCATAGGGTTCAATTGTCTGGCAGTTCAAATAGTTCAGTCTTGCTTTACACTCTTTTTATGGATTCTGTTAACACACTTGGATACAAATTAGGCAGTACTGATGACACGGGTATCCCTGATTATTATGCAAGTCAAGCTAGAGATTTTTTTTGCAACGCTTCATTCTAGCACCGGTTTTGCCCAGTTTTCCCCATGGCACTTTTTCTGTGGGTTCGTGAGAATGGAACCTCAGCCTCGAATTTTTGTATGTGTATGTAAATTGTTTTCATATTTCAATCATACGCATCAGGAAATTTTTGTCTAAATTGTTACATCATGTTTTGTATAAATTGTATTTGCAGCTGCCACTGGGAGAGTTATAATGGAGGTCAGCAGTCTTTGACCAAAGATATGTTACAGCATGTTTTGAAAAATTTTAGAGACCGTATGAAGATACTACATTATTTATTCTTCTAAAGGCAATATTTACAAGTTTTATCCCTTGTTGACTGTATGCAAGTCACATTGTATATGGCATTCAGTGTGATGAACATAAACAGAATGTGAAATACTATTTTGACAAATGTCGTAAGGTTGGCTGTATTGGTTCATAAGTTGGAAAAACAAGTCTATAATGCAGACAAATAATTCTGACATTAAACACATTTATTTGCATGACATGGCATTTATAGAAGTGAAAAAAAAGGTTTAATTCACTGGCCAGTGGAAATTATCTGGCCTCAAGCTTGTGGACCTCTTTGTCCCATTTTGAGCATCATAGAAGAAGAATGGTAACAAGGACAAGAGCCCTGTCACCTAATGTTGACACGGCAGTTATCCCCTCTCATATTCCCACCCTCAGCCTCCAACTGCAGACTTGAAGGAGAATTCCATTTGTTTATTACTCCTATTTCACTCATATGTACTGCTGTTTAAGACAGAAACTTTTTGACAGAACTTAGAATGATTGTGTGGGTAGCATAATCATGTGGCTGAAGTGCAGTCTTTTCTTCATAAGTTGTCCTTGTACACTCAGGAATTACATTTTTTAAAAATCAAAAAACAAAGACACTTAATAACATTTAGGTAGTGGGGAGGGGGGGGGGGCACTGTAGAAGACAAAATTTTTAACCTGTTACGCAGTGAAAAAGCCAGAGTAACTTATGAGGATTAATATTATGACAGATAGCTCAGATAAAAATTATGACATACAGATATAGAAATGAGATAGTGGTAGTAGTGACATAAAACACTGCCACTGCTACTGCTGCTACTACTACTACTATTAATAATAATAATAATAATAACAATATAATGCCATCGCTACCACTGAAACTCTGTCATTTCACTGACTTTTTTCTTTACGTAGTCCATCACTCATATTTCGTAGTTTCGGTTCAGACTTTGCAATCACAAATGCACATGATCTGCTGCCTCTCCATCTCCTCCCTGCTAGTGTCTGGCTGATGGCTGTGCCATTCCTATAGATGTTTTCTCTCACCTTGAGGGAGTCAGAATATTTTAACACATTGTCAGGATTGTTGTATCTTTATTAGTTGGGAAAATTCTGGACATTTGGCATCCCAAACCAAGTTTTTCAGGACAATGGGACAAAGCTCTTTGAAACCCATTAAACCAGGACTGTCCTGGGAAAGCCAGGACAAATGGCACTCCTGTGTACACCCTTCTACCAATTGAATAGGAGGCTGTTTGGGGTCTGGAGCTGGTCTGGACATTTCAGGCAGAGGAAAAATTTCTTGTTCTGTCAGGAATCTAATCAAGATTCTTTGGTCATTGAGCTTGTAACTAGTCATACTAACTTCCGTATTCATCGTCTGGCCAGGATTGTTACTTAATAAGCAATAGCAAGCAGCAAATCTTAACAAATATCTTTGTATATCACTGTACATAGTTCCAGTACCTTGGCTGCAACAGACTGGCTGTGATGTGAAAGGAAACTTTCGCTGTTGCATTATTTCAGTGGTGTGCAATCTGGGCTGCAGTTACAGAATTGCAGTAATGCAGCATATGAGATAAAAGAGAAAAATTGGGAAGGGAGGAGATAATTGTATGATGATATAGTTACTTTGTTTAAACATTTTTACTAAAGTCAGAAGTGTATTTTAGCTGAAATGGACAATTTTTTGGGTGTAGAAACATTTTTGTGATAAAATTGATGGAACTCAAGTTAAAGATAAATTTAAATTTGTATTTACAATTTTAACATTCTTGAAGTTTGAAATTCTACTTTAATGCTGAAGAAAGATGGAGAGTTGAATTTGAAACTGTTGTATTTTGTTTGGTGGTGAAGAAAGCTTATAACTATTTCTTCATGTTTTTTCATAGCTGAAACATGTTGACCTAAAAGATGGACTGCTTTTGGTGAGAAGATACGCCTTAAAGGATGGAAAACGTGCCCGTGTATGGAAGTATAGTGCCAAGGTTGCAGAACTTGCTGCACAATACTTCTTAACAGTGGCTATGGTGAAACCAGTCAGTGAGACCGGAACACTGCTGCAGGATCTTATGACTGAGTGGGCCCTTCTTCACAGTGATTTGCCTTCTGTGTCACAGACTTTGCCAAACATGATTCGGAAATTGATACAACCAGCTGAGAGTGCTGTGCATATTTATCTTTTCTGCCAAGTGCTAGTGAATCAGGTGAAGTGTGCATACATACATACATACATACGTTTATATTACATCACATCACATTACATATACATATACCTGCATACATACATACATACACACACACACACATACATACCTACATACATACATACATAACATTACATTACATTACATTACATTATATTACATCACATTACATATATGTACACCTACATACATATATACATACATACATACATACATACATAGTGCACACACACATACACGCACATGCGCATGCACGCACACATATTTACCAACAGGCATGCATACGTGCATACTGAGCTTATATTTTGTGTTGAAGAATTTATGTACAGTAAATCTAGTTCCTGCTTAGACCATAAAAATGTGGATAACGGTAACTTCGGTATAGTTTATCTTGGGCTTACAGAAGCAGGATTTACAAATTTTTCTCTCTGTGATGCAGTTCATTTTATTTATGAGGCAGGTTTTGCTTTCCTGTAATCATGATGTGACTGCAGCTTAGTGGCTTGTGTAATAAGAAATAGTGCTGCTACATGAAATCTTTGACTTGCACAATTTTTTATTACGAAGCTTATTCAGAGAGCATATAATTTGTAAACTAAATATCTAACAGTGGTACTGCATGTAATTGTGGTTTCTAATATTTACTTTGCTTAATATGAACTAGTAAGCATGATTTTGACATAATAACTTCACTGTAGTTGTGGTTCATTGAAGGAGTCTATACACATTAAACCCCCACTTTGTGTGACCTTAAACTCTATTGTGTATTCCCAGCTAGATGCCCATAAGAACACTGTTTCCCCAATTTTAATCCCCCCCCACACACACACACACACAAATGTAAGATTGTGAGTTTTGCTATAGTTTTTGTTGTTTGATCCTGAGAAATGTCAGCAAAAGAAATTCATTCCCTTTTCTTGTTAAGTTATGCAGATGATGATGTTAGCTGTTAAGACTATAGTGAAATGTTATTCACTATTTCATGATGGAGGAGGGAACACAAATGATGTCCAAGCTGGTATAAGCCTAAATAAAACTGCGGTTTTTGCTTACACCATGGCACTAGTGAATAAACCGTTGAAAACCGACATTTTTCAGTAGTTATGTGGGTAATTGTAGAACACACTTATGACCGTGATCTCTGAGGTCACAGACTAAATTTTTCACAGCAAAAGACTAGGGTAACAATAGTTGGAAGAACAGAACTTTTGAAATTATGTCAATATTCATCCTGAATGATGTATCTAATCTACATAGGACTGTATATGTAAAGATTTTGGATTGATGTATTCTTGACCTTGTGCAAGCTGGAAGTAGTTGAGTGGTTCAGCTAAGCCCTGGCCACTTTGTGCCTGAGGAAAGAGCCATCAGTAGTAATTAGTTGGGTAGAAGGCAGGTTGAGTTCCAGAGCATTGTGGAAGTAGTGGTGAAGAGTAAATTTCATGTCATTACTGCGAGCAGAACACTAGTTCTTTGATTATTCTGCCCCTAGTACTGACATGCAGTGAAGCCCCACGTGACTTTCTTGCATGTAAGATGAGATGGGAGAGTACCTACAGACCTGTATTCTTCTCTGCTGCCTTCCATTACATTTTCTGCCTGCATGGTGATATGTTTAGTGTAGTATAATAGAGTTAGAATGTTTGCCTTTTAATGGCTATGAAGAGACAGGTATATGATTTTGGTATTGGTGATTAGGTATAAAATATGACTAACCATGTGCTTGTCATGTGATGGTCCACCATTATATTCACGTGCTAATGCTCCACAGAAACACTGTAATGATAGAAGACCAATAGTGCGGTCTTTGACATTGCACGCACGTGCTACCATTTGATGGTTCTGTCTTAAATGAGCTCGTAATTTGGTTTCATGGCATTCAAACAACCACTCTGTGGTGTCATGCACAAACTAAGCTCGAAACACAGCCAGGGACACCTGGTAACCATGGAATCCTGAGTGTGACAGCATGCACCAACGAAGCTCTCTTGTATCCATGGCAACTGGGGTTTGACTTAATCACACTCACAAGGATATTTTATGTGGGTGATTGTTAGTTATATAAAAAATAATTTTTAAAATAAAACTTTAAAAAACTTTGGAACACTTGACCTCTGTTATCGAAATGTGAATTGTGATAGGGCATATTTGGCATGACATTTTAAGGATGAAAAGTGAGTTGGTATATACAGATAAATTAGTAAGGTGTAAGTGAGTGAGATATTTCTTTCCCTTTCAGTTTGGAGAGTCACTGAAGTCACTCTGCATTGAATTGTATATCAGGGGACTTACAACTGATATGAATGAGCTGGAGCAACAGAAGATGAAAAATGACAAGGAGAAAGTTCGGGAAGCAGAAGTAAGGTTATCTGATGGCTTCTTGAAACTGGCCGACTTGGTTAAAGATAATGTGGGGGTGTGCCGTGAGTGTGTCCTTACTGCATTCTCATTAAACCCAACTCGAGTTTGTTATGAACGTATCAAGGAAATGGCTGTTGCAAGTGGGAAGTGTTTGTGTCTTCCTGCTGATGTGAGTGCTGTAGATGTGGGAGATAAGCAAACAGTTTGTGAGAGTAAATCACAAAATATAGGGACAGAAAATATGGACTTAAGTTACAACTGTGTTGGTGATGAAGGTCAGAGTGATCCAATTGAAGTAGACACTGGACAGGTAGTGACTGTGGGGTTTGACCAACCAGAGGAGGTTGTGTCATCTCATTCTCTTCATTGCTCTGAAAGCGAACAAATTATTTCTGGCTTTCATTTGCAGTCTAATAGATGTAAGCTCCATCCTCCGTTTGACCCAAATAGTGGTGGTGCTCTTGGTGAATTGTGTCCTGAGTGTGGTGAATTCACTGGAATAGAAACTCCTTCCGTAGATCCAGCCGGTGTAGAGAAGAAGGAACGTACACTTGATGCACTGATTTCTATCAAGGGAGATACTGTGACACAGTCTTTGAATTATGATGTACTGTCTGCTCCAAACCAAGTGCTGGATGCTGAGACACTGGGATTGACTCCACAGCTTTGTGATGATTTGGCAGTTGTACTTAGCAGCCCTCGTTATCAGATGCTCAGTTGGGTTTTAGACTGGACAGAACTTAGTATAATGTGTGAGAAATATTTGGAAAATGGTGAGGAAATGAGAAATACTACCAAGGAATTGAAATTTTTAAACATTGATTACAATCAGTTCAAGGATTGGCCAAGTGGTGAGGATGAAAAGGATGAGTATTATGGCATTGAGAAAGGATATGAACAGTGGGTTGACATTAGCAGTGATTCGTCAGAAGAGTATTTCAGTCGTTCGTATAAAAGACGGGCAAGGCGCATGCAAGTGGATTCCGACTCTGATTCTTCTCTTGCTCCCAGATCTTGCACCAGAGGAAGGAAAGTGCACAGGTTGGATACTTCAGACTCTGACTATGAATGCAGTCAAAGAAAAGAAAAGATTAAACACAAGAACTATAGGCCACCATCACAGTCAGTATCTGATTCAGACACTGGTACACAAGATAGCAGGACTGATGATAGTCTTGGAAGTGATGGCTTCAGAGTAAAGCCAAGAAAGAAAGAGAAGATTGGCAGAAAGGAAAATGCAGCATCTGGTAAAAGAGTTGACCAGAACAAAATGAATGACATATCTCATTTCCGGGTGATGATGAAT
>Ga0123353_10017036_pt1 | contig 10654 bp, 6 predicted proteins | sample TergutLab28metaG_3_FD_92763 | JGI IMG/M metagenome (GOLD analysis project Ga0123353, IMG submission 92763) | Labiotermes labralis P3 segment gut microbial communities from Petit-Saut dam, French Guiana - Lab288 P3 | ecosystem: Host-associated > Arthropoda: Insects > Digestive system > Gut ... | reverse complement strand
TTTTAAAATTTAAAAAAAAAAGTTTTCATAAATTGGGAGTGGAAAAAAAAAAAAAAGAAAATAACTACAAAAAAAATTTTATTTACAAAGAAAATGGGGTATTGACGTAAAAAAAAAAAAAAAAAAAAAGGCTCGTAATATGCAGAGTTAAGGAAGGGAAAATATATATCAAGAAATTTAATATTGTGCTGATGTCAGTATCTGGACAAATCATTACACACATAGCCAATTGAAATTCTTGTTTCTGTCACAGTGAAAGGATTAATAAAATTCTGTAGATGCACTTATATTATCCTCCTTTAATGCAAGAAATGAAATAAATAAAAGAATATTAACCTTTTCCTTCTGGGTAGAGTTCTTCAAGGAAGTCCCCCTTTGCAGAGAATACCTGGATACGAGAGTCGGCAACAATGATCTCGCCACTTGGTCCGACTGTTACCGATGAGATCAGGTTGAAGTAACCTCTCTGACTACCTTTCTTTCCCACCTGTGAAGTTCATAATCACACAATCATCAACAAGAACTAACAAGTATCAGAGATGGCGAGAAAATTCATTTCCCTGCCTTATATTCTCACTGCCAACAGATATGCTGAATTGCATGGATATGATCGTACGTGGGCTGTGCACTAAACTGTGAGACGTGAAGCAGCAATGTGTGTTTACAGAGCTTTCTGAGACACTGAGAAAGATAGTCAAAGAAACCTACTTAACATTAATGACATGAGATATGAGACAAATGATGATGTGTGAAATGAAGGAAAAACCTGACTTCTGTAACATGTCCCAGATGTAAATATACAATGATGTATCAGTCAAATACAACATGACATTTTTATGTTTATTATTGTATTAGGCAACATGTTTTGATTCTTATAGAATCATCTTCAGGCCCTTCTGAGATACAGAACCAGATACAGATAAGGATCTGTATCTTATAAGGGCCTGAAGATGATTCTACAAGAATAGAAACATGTTGCCCTAATACAATAATAAACATAATAAAGTGTTGTTGTGTTTGACTGATACAACATTGTATATTTATATATGTGTTAAACATATTTTCGTTGTTACACCGTGCATGTTGTCGAGTTACTCAATTATTATACCAACTACTGCGCATATATACGTGTAAAATTTATAAAATTTACACCTTAAAACATTAAAAATGCTCCAACATGTTTCAGTCCTAGGACCATCATCAGGGAGCCATATCGTCTTTGTTAAAGTCACACTATAAAAAGTCACATTAATTTCACTGTACCAGTTGGGTATTGTGGCAGCATGCCGTGCTGTGTAATGTTATGTAGCGAAGAGTGCCCTGCTATGGATGTGCATTCTGTGCTTCGTTGCGTTGCAGGGCACTCTTCGCTACATGACATTACACAACATGGCATGCTGCCACAATACTCAACTGGTACAGCGAAATTAATGTGACTTTTTATAGTGTGACTTTAGCAAGGACGATATGGCTCCGTGATGATGGTCCTAGGACCGAAACATGTCGGAGCGTTTTAATGTTTTAATGTGTAAAAATTTCATAAATTTTATATATGTGTTAAACACTTCGGGATGGCAAACATAAAAAATGTTCCAGCTGATTTGGATGCTAGATGTGGAAATAAGGCTTCCTGCTCAGCATCAAATTTTTAAAGCATTTGGATTCAAATGAGTCCTGTTCAATGGGTACAAGTAGCTTCTTCCCCATGGGGTTGACAACGACCATTCACCTCCAATCCCTCCACATGCCTTCAAGGCATGCACATTGACAACTTTACTTTTACCTTGGATTTAGTTAAGATTTTGACATAGTGAACTGTAATCTTATTTGGATATTCTGAAATACCTGAAAAGGGCAACAGCGTTGTATTCTGGAGGCTGAGATGTGCCCGGAAACAGCATACTGCACATCATCAAATGATACATAGACAAAAAGCCATTTAAGATACAGTAGAATTCCCCTTATCCAGACGCTGGTTATCTGGATCACCATTTATCCTGATCGGCTTGGCACTTGCGGTAAATCTGTTGAGAATTCTACAAAACTAACTTGCCTTGAAATTACCAGTTATTAGATCAAGTACAGTAGTGTTATGGCTTCTAGAACTTCAAATCAGACATGGTTGAAAGGTTCAGACACAGGTACATACTGTAAATAGTAAGAGCTGAACTTCGAACCGCAAATGTAGCCTGTTTATAATAAAAAAAAAAAACCAATTATCCAGATTTTTTGCACATCCAGATGGCTCACCACCCCAACTAATCCAGATAAGTGGAGTTATACCGTACAAATTATGGGCAACACTACTGTTGGAAACACTGGGTTCAGTCAGGAGATGGCTTCTCGCAAGTTGATAAATTGCATGACCGTCTTATTCCCACTAGTTCATTCACATTACGGTAAATTCCAAAATTTTAAACACAACTCACAGAATCATTACTGTCAAAGAGAGGTGCCTGGAACACACTGATTAAGGATACCATGATTTAAAATTATTAAAATAACAAAATATACCTGGAAAAGAACCTTTCCATCGGAATCAAATATGAAGACACAACTGAGGCCATTGTCAGCTACAAGGATGTGACCATATCCTCTGTCCACTGCCACATCAATTGGCTCCTAGGAAATTACACATGACATTAGTAAGTAAGAAATTTAAGTTTTGATGTTTTGCTGACCGTGCATCTCAGTATTTAACCAACTTAATGCACAAAATAAAACTTATTGTGAAACAAATTTTGTGCATCAAGTTGGTTAAATACTGAGATAAATAAAATAAATTAAAGGTTTATGTAACGTACACAACATATATGCACATACATGCACGTGCATGCATGTACGCACACACACAAATACCCTATAAAGAAGTAATCCAGCACAGCACAGGTTTTTCAAGGTATGTAGCATCTGTGCTCATCTGCAGCTATACAGAATGCAAATTCAAAATCCATACAATGAAATAGGTTACAAATAAGGAATGTAAATCTCAGTGCCTAAGGGGATCTGACAGTGAAGGAGGGGGTAATACTGCATGTCTCTATAGATGAGGAGGTTACATTGAAATAATGCAGGAAATTTCTGCTACCATTCAGTGCAGGATATTTTCTGTTCCAGTATGCTATCCAAAAATATAAAGATTAAAATACACAGATCTATAATTATGCCTGCTGTACACACTACTCTCTTGCTTGGGTGTTTTTACCTTTTGTACATGTTGTAAAATTCTAATTTGTCTCATGTGTATTGTTGCTAGTTTTAAGTTGTCTTGTGTGTTAACTGTTGTTGGTTGGCCATGTGTATTTTTGTAGTTATCTTATGTGTATTTGTTGTACTGTGTGTGCACTGCTGCTGGGATTTTTTTTTTAACTTTAGATGCCGGACTGCTGGCTAGAAGTCAGTGTTAGGAAGGTCCTGTGACCGGCCACCTCGACACAGGTTTTTCTTGGTTTCCTTGTGTTTATAAGCAAATGCTGAGATGGTTCCCAACATTCCAAGTTGCCACTACATGCTTCTCATGTAGCCCTCCAGACTTAAATCTAGTAGTAACATATTTCATGTTTTGTTTACATGTAAAATAACCACTGCCACTGGGTAACAACCCAATTGCAGTTAATAAATACATTATATTATTATAAAACATGGTTTCTCACATTGAGGGTGTTTGACAACAGGGTGTTGAGGAAGATACAAAATTTGGGCCCAAGGACAAGGTAACAGGAGACTGGAGGCAACTGCATAACGAGCCTCATGATCTGTACTTATAACTACATTATTCAGGTGATCAAATCAAGGAGAATGAAGTGAGTGGGGCATGTGTCACTTATAGGGTAGAAGAGACAAGTATACACAATTTTGGCACAGAAACCTGAAAGAAAAAGGCCACCCTTAAGACCAAGGCATAAATGGGAAGATGATATTAAAATACATTTGAAACAAATGCAATGGGAGGGCATGGACTGGTTTGGTATGGCTGAGGACAGGGACAAGTGGCAGGCTGTTTCGAACGTGGTGATGAACATTCAAATTCCATATACTGCGGGGGATTTCTTGACTAAGTGAAGAACTGTTAGCTTTCCAAGAAGGACTCTGTTCCATGAATTAGTTACTGATTTAGGTAGTTAACTAATGAGCCAATTAGTCACTGTTACATTAAAGGCAGTAACAGTATGCCAAGCTATACATGAGCTCCTCATCCCCATTCTTAAGTTTGTGCAGAAGGAATATCATGGACACAGATCTTGCCACAGTTTAGCAGAAGAAATGCACTAAGATGGCAACTTGAAAAAATGTAGTATTTGTTAAAGATTTGGTAAGCCATGTGCTGTTAAAGAATGTCAAAATATTAGACGAGGCAAAGTCAACAAGGATGTCACACATCATACAGTGCAGACAGTTGACCTTCTTCAGCATCAAATGGACATTGTACAGAACAGTGTGTAGAGACAGCTGCTGCATTGCCATGGAATGGACGTCCTGTGTTGGACGACGGTGGCCAACTCAACAGTTTGCAATTCCATCACAGGGAAGTGAAGTTTAAACATTAATAAACCATCTTGACAGCATTCATATCCATGCACTAATGAACAATTTAATAGCAAATACAAATAAATGGACAAATATGCCTTCACATGTGATTCACTAATACTCCCAAATGTTTCGTTCTTCTTTAGATCATCCTCAGAGAGTTTTACATTAAACATGCACATATAAAACACGGATGAATTATTGAATAGATTAAGATTATTTTACTTCTTAATAACTGTAGATATCATGAGGTTCAGGGAAGATGTATGTGCAGAACTGGTCCATATAATGTGGACAAATTCTGCACATACATCTACCACAAACCTCAAAGTATCTACAGTTTTTAAGAACTTCAATGATTCAAATCTAATTAATAATTCATTTCTGTTTTTTGTAAGGTTTTTTGGGGTAAAACTACCTGGTGATGATCTAAAGATGATCAAAAAGATGTCAGAGTATTAGTGAATTACATGTGCAATTGTTGGTGTTTCTGTTTGTGTAAAATCTTGTTAAGTACAAACTCAACATATTTTCTACTGCAGGTAACTACTGAAAGTTACTGCTCTCGAATTAAATCCAAAGTAACAAATGTAATATTTCAGACATTGTACGTATAGTACGCAACAATTATTTATCACCAACCTTCATTTGTGATTGTAAGTTTTCAGGATTTGACAATGGGTACTGTTCATACAATGGTCATCTGTGATCTCACATCATGTAGGATAATAAGTTTGGTCCAGTGTTCCAAATGAAAATGCTGCCTAAACCATACGGGTGAATTAATGTGATTTCAGCATATGGTGAAGTGACTGGGACAAGAGAATATGTCAAGTACATAGCACATAATGTAATGATGAATCAGGAAGTTAGTTAATCCTCCAGCAGATGTCACTAAGGGATCAGATATAATAAAAATTGAAGAACTGTATACCATATATAAAGATCTTGGTCTAGTATAAAGCAGGTAAAGCAATCCCATTACAGGCCTGAACAGGCCCTGAGGGTTCCAGAAGGTTGAGGCTCCCAGACTTCAAGACAATCGGTACATGAAGGTGGTAAGGTTGTAAGCCCTATGCACCAGCTGCCTTTAGTCCCAGGAAATATTCCTGGTACTCATTTCTGTTAGAGGCTGAGTCAACCCCAGGGTCCTAGTGCGGCCAGAAGGACTATGTCAAGGAAAAATTCCAGTGACACCATTGAGAATTGAACCTGCGACCTTCTGGCTTGTAGCGCAGTGCCTCAATCAACTGCGCCACCGTGTGCCCTCTTGGTATAGTATCCTGCAATAAATTCAAGAAACTGAAATGGACTGGAAACGTACAAAGACTCCTTCTTGACCATATACCCAAAACAAGCCCTGAAGGCTGAGTTTACTGGTAATTGACCAGTGGGGAGACAAAGGTTCAAATGGGAGGAAGGTGTGAAAGAAGATGCTGCCAGACTTCTCTGGTGTCGCAACTGGAAGCTGACCATGCAGAATAAATGAGTTTGGAGGCAGAAATTGTGGGAGGCCTCACTACAGGCTGGAGTGCCATAGGATTGATGGATGAATTTGACGTTCAGGTGACCGTGCATTGTGATAAATTCTTACAATAAATCCAACTAGATGCAATAATTTCTCAAATTTATTTTTGGAATAAAACTCTACATGTTTTGGACAGTTCCTCTGTCCATCATAAGGAGTTTTTCACTGCACGCACAGCAATGGTATATGTCATACAGGTTTGCTGACTGAAAAACTCCTGATGATGGACATAGGAACTGTCCGAAACATGTACAGTTTTATTCCAAAAATAAATTGAGAAAGTAGTACAACTAGTTGGTTTTATTATAAGGAAGGAAGGAAGGATCGAAGGACAGATGGATGGATGGACGGATGGATGGATGTCACTAACAGACAGAAAGAACACATGGTTTTGAGCACACAAGTAGGAATAAAAATTTGTATAGGACACTCCAACGTGGTTCAGCCAGGAGCATGTTAAGTATAAAAAATTAAATGTTCAATTTAGGTCTTTTTACCTGGAAGGCATTGTGTGAAAATTTGAAGAGTGTGTCACCATGAATTGGAGACAACTCTGTAACAGTCTTAGTGCGCCAGTTGACTACAACAAGTCCGTTGTTTGACACAGCAATACCGGTGCAACTTCGCCCTGCCAGACCCTCGTTTTCTATGTGACGAACGAACTCCAGGTCTGTTGTCAGCACCTGCAACAGCCACACACACCATGCACAAGCACATAACACTAAACTTCTACACAATGAAGAGGCAAACCAACTTAGCAACAGAGTTACTGGCCCTTTAATATCTACTGCCAGGGTCATCTGAACTGCAAATTTGCAAAATTTGAAAAAGGAGTGTGAGAAATATAAAGTTGGATAACAATTTCAGATATATCTCTAATCCATGAATATGCACAGGTAAAGCTGTCCCTCTGCACCCCATGAAGGCACATTTGGAAGTGGAGGTACAACTCCACTCATTTGTACCCTGCACACCCCATCCACTCCACCCTCCAAAGAAAGACCCCCACCCCATACATTACTTAAAGTGCTGGGTAAGCCCCAGAGTTAGTCTAAATGGTTTAAAGATGTGAAATCGCCCCTGTGAGTCATCAAATTGTCCTTGATCATCTGCCCCATAGCTGGTCACTGTACTGACTATGCTATCCTGACACTAACGAACAAACATGATCTTCCAAATGAGTTCCTGATATTTTTCATATCTAACTGCTCTTGATGTTCAATGACTGCACATATGAATATGTTGCAAAATTAATCACACTTTACACAGAAAGACATTACTTTTCCTGGGTAACTCAAAGCTGTCCCCATGCTTCACCTGACCACAACACCATCTTTCTTCATTCTAAATACTCAATACATTGTTCATGTAAAGTTGCACTTGAAGTGAATGAATGAATGAATGAATGCAAATTTTCATTAGCTCTGCCTGCAAAACTGCTGTGTACATTCCCAACAACAAATTTTGTTAAAATCCAATCAATCAGAAAAGAAACATGTGGACAGACATTACCATTTACTTGATGCAAGGAATGCACAGTTAACAGCAGAAGTAAACACGTTTTCAGACCACAAAACACTCAAATTGCTGAATGCATCCTGCACTGGTGATATTTGGAAATGCTGAAGAACTTAAAAACACTCAAATTGCTGAATGCATCCTGCACTGGTGATATTTGGAAATGCTGAAGAACTTAACTACAAATTTCCCTTAAAATACAACAGTTTGTAAACAGGACTGTGTTTCTTGAAATAAATGGAAGGTTTCTACAACAGAAATCCATTTCAGATGTTCCTGTAATCGCTAACCTTTATTCTGGAATTTCCTGTATCCACAACGTACACTGTTCCTCCATCGGATTCATCAAAAGCAACTGCAACCGGTTGAAGAAATTCATCCTTGCCAGAGCCACGTGAACCGTACACTGCTGTTGGATTATTGTGTTCAGTTACATCGAAGAACAAGGGGCAGTCTTTAATAGGGCGCTCAAAAACAGAGAGTTTCAACATGTATCTTCCTGCAGTAGGGGATCGGAATTTGATCCTGTAGGTTCCATCTTCTATGTCCTCAATCCGATACTCTAGCACTGCTGATTCGCTGCCAGAGTCTGCCATCAATGGGAGAACTTCCACAGTTACAGGATCCCCACCTGATGTACGAGGATTACCGTGGTAGTCAACCTACATGAAGAAGAGGGTTATGAAAAGTACGTATGTGAATCCCAATTAACACAATGGAACAGCACAGAAACTGCAGATCTTCAGCTACACAACCACAAAATCAAATTAACATAAGTCAAAAAGACATAGATAATTGCCATGAAGTATGAATTTTTAAACAGTTGTTCCTTGTAGGGCCACAAGACAAGCTGTAACTTTCTCCATAACAAGTTATGTGAGATGAGACCTCCATTCAGTATAACAAGTGCAACGCTTTCCAAAAACATGAAAAACATGCAATCATAAGAAAATTACTATGGTATTATTACTTGCTAATATCCTTTAAAAAGTAACTTATATGCTGATGAAAGACTCAAAATCTGTGGCTCTTTATATGTGTGACATCATATTCTGAAAAGCACGCAACACACTGAAACACATGTCATTATGGAATGACTAGTGGTAAAAGTAGAAGGAGGTTATCACTGTCTGTGGGCATGTCAGGAGCATGCAGTCACGTAAACACTGCGCACTGTGTAAGACAGCACAACACAGAGGAGTGCTTATTTTAATGTCAAAATATTTTATCAAAAAGGGTTCGATGACATTGCTAAGACAGTTTCAGAGTAATGTCATAAATAGGCATGAACCAGAAAGATCTGCAGCCAACCCATCTACATATCCACACATGGCAAATGTTGTCTTGGAGGGCATGCATGATAGGTCCTAAAACACTGATAATGATACTGCTTCGGGTGTAGATGGTTCAGGCCACAGTTCTCCTCGGACATGAATCAGCAGCAGCACTGCCCTTGAGGGTATTTTACACTTGATAACTCTGTGGTTCATGTACGATGGGCACATGAGGTCAAAGGAACTCATGCTGAACCCCATGTTCACATATGGACTACATACAAGCAAACCGTTTATGAAAGTGAGCTGTCATTTACGTATCATACGCTTCTGTCAACAAAACTGTTGTATGTTTTTCTCTATTTTAATGCCAAGATTCTGTAGGTTACTTATACCTGTTGCTACATTTCATACATAGAACTGAAATGTTAACTTGATAGTATGAAATAAAGTGAAATGCCAACTTGATGCAACTAGGTGATTTTATTGATGTATTCTTAGCTTGACATGTTTCGCGTACATACGCCCATCATCAGGAGTTGCAGCATGTGGTTTTCTGCATCAAGTTTTTGGATGGGTGGTGGTCTTGAGAGCCGCTGCGTAGGTCGTGTGTACGGTGCGGATGGTGCCATGTGACAGCACCATCCGCACCGTACACACGACCTACGCAGCGGCTCTCAAGACCACCACCCATCCAAAAACTTGATGCAAAAAACCACATGCTGCAACTCAACATCTAATGCTCCTGATGATGGGCCTATGTACCTGAAACATGTCGAGCTAAGAATACATCAATAAAATTACCTAGTTACATCAAGTTGGCATTACACTTTATTTCATGAGGAAGATGCACAGTCAAACAACCCTCAGGTTGACAGTATGACGTTCTGCTGGATCTATACACAACATTTGAGATTAGAGGTACACAAGATACTTTCTAATACATTCACTGCAACCTGTTGCATCTGTTGCTCTGACATGCACTGTGTCTGTAAAGCATGCATACAAGCAAATATGACAAACATTCAAATACTTCTGAGTAAGAATAAAAGAAATTAAAGTAAAAAGTGGATCTCTGTAAATTTTTTCATTACTTCATTTTGTCAATAAAAGTAGAAGCTTGTAATATGTTTTCTTTTGGGTAATTCCCCAGCGCCTGAGTTCTAATAGGCTATTAGAACTCAGACGCTGTGGAATTACCCAAAAGAAAACATATTACATATAGAACACAGCAAAAGTTTAAAATAAAAAATAGAAGCTTGTTTTTGTCTAATTCTGAAATTCATGATAGAAACACACGTTTTAAACACAGTTTATATTTGTCTGCCACAAATTTAACATTCGTGCAGAGAGGAGTCTTGTATTTTGGAAGTAAGATTTATAACCACTTACCATTAAATATTAAAATTTTATCTAAAAGATTCTAAGCAATTTAAATCCAAACTAAGGAGTTATCTTATAGAACATACATTCTGCAGCCTGGATGAATATTACCAATTAACATTCCAATGTACATGGTTTTTACTCAATATCTTTTATTTATGTTATGTTATGTATCAATACAAACTTGTTAGTTATACTATGAAAAATGCTTTGCACACTTTTACACATATTATGTATTTTTATTTTCATGTAAATTATGTATATTTATATTTATTTATTTACTGCAATTGGGTTGTTACCTGGTGGCAGTGGTTATTTTACATGTAAACAAAACATGACATTGGTTACTACTAGATTTAAGTCGGGAGGGCTACATGAGAAGCATGTAGTGGCAACTTGGAATGTTGGGAACCATCTCAGCATT
>Ga0123353_10017035_pt1 | contig 10655 bp, 7 predicted proteins | sample TergutLab28metaG_3_FD_92763 | JGI IMG/M metagenome (GOLD analysis project Ga0123353, IMG submission 92763) | Labiotermes labralis P3 segment gut microbial communities from Petit-Saut dam, French Guiana - Lab288 P3 | ecosystem: Host-associated > Arthropoda: Insects > Digestive system > Gut ... | reverse complement strand
GATGGTCGCGATCCCGCGCAGTCGCACTTTTCCGCGTCCCGTACGGTATGCTTGTTTCATCCCGCTGGACCCAAGGATTGCCCCGCCTGTGGGAAAATCGGGACCTTTTATAAGCTCCATGATCTCTTCGATTTCTGTCTCACGGTCTTCAATAACTTTATTGTCAATTATCTTAACGATCGCGTCTATCGCCTCGCCTAAGTTATGCGGCGGGATATTCGTCGCCATGCCGACGGCGATCCCGGCGGAGCCGTTCACCAGCAGGTTAGGATACCGCGCCGGCATAACCGAAGGCTCCTGAAACTCACCGTCATAGTTCGGAATAAAATCTATCGTATTCTTCTCGATATCCGCAAGCAATTCCGTCGCCAGCCGCGACAGCCGCGCCTCCGTATACCTCTGCGCCGCGGCGGCGTCGCCGTCCATCGAGCCAAAGTTCCCATGCCCGTCCACAAGCATATACCGCATAGAAAAATCCTGCGCCATACGCACAAGCGCGTCATAAATCGAGCTCTCACCGTGCGGATGATACTTACCCATAGTATCGCCCACAATACGCGCCGACTTCTTATACGCCTTCGACGGGTCAAGGTTAAGCTCGTTCATCGCGTGAAGTATTCTCCTGTGAACCGGCTTCAACCCGTCACGGACATCCGGCAGCGCGCGCGAAACGATAACGCTCATCGCATAACCGATGTATGACTTCCGCATTTCATCCTGTATGTCTATAAATTGTATTCTGTCCATTTTTTCGGTTGCTCCTTTTTGGATCACATATTTGCCTTGCCCGTTATTTTTTCAATATCCACCCTGCACACGCAGGTTTTATGTAATAACCTGGATATCACTTCGTTATCCTTCCCTTTATCATTACCTTTCGCGTATTTCTCACAAATCGTCTGAAGCGCCATAGTTTTCTCGGCTTCATCCGATATGATTTTACATTTCCCCGCCGCGACGGCGCTTTCATACTCAACCTCATGTTCTTCGGGCACGAGCTTTGTATAACGCACTCCGCTGATACAAACCGCGTCGTTTCGGCTGATATTGTCCAGCTTGTGTCCTTCCGTCGCGCAGTGGAAGTAAACCGCACCGTTTACCAAAACAGGCGATATCGGAATACAATACGGCGTTCCGTCCGCATTGATTGTGGCGAGTGTTGCGTATTCGCAGTCACGCAGGACCTCCAAGGCAAACGCGGCGTCGCGTTCTCGGTCTTTTCTTCTCATAGAATCACCTCGTTTGTGTACCGAGCCGCCGGACGAAGGTATTGTCTCCTGCGCGCCGCTGCGAATGCACGCGTTCCTAAGCTCATTCGGTTGCAAAAAAGAACTCGCTTCGCTCAAACAACTTTTTTGCGGGCGCCTCATTTCGCCAAGCAACGCAGGCATTCTCCGCTCAATTGCGCCTGAGCCAATACCTTCGTCCGGCGGCTTCTAAGTGCAAACGGGAAACTTGCGGGACTGGAATCCTTAAAGTACACTATAAGTGCCAAAGGGAACAATAGTGTACTTTAAGAATTTTTCCCCGCCCGTTTCACTGTTTTCATGTCAAACTCATACCTCTTGCAATCCCGTGCCGTTTGTACGGATTTGATAACTCTTGCCATTGGAATCATCCTGAAAAAATATCCAATCGCCCACGATATTTATATGACGTGCAGAATGGATGTACAGACTTGTTGCGCCGGTTCGGTCTGTGCGCATTTTTATAAGTCCTGTGGTTCCCGGGGCAGGGAAAGTGTCCCCTCTGCTGCTCGCCCCGTAATAAATCCAACCATTGCTCACATTAAAGTAACCAACGTTTACGTTGCTTATCAGCGTTGTTTTCCCCGTGCCGTCGGTACGCACTTTATAGAGACTGCTGTTGTGATTATCGTCATTTACATAATAAACCCAACCATCGTAAATGACAGGGTGATTTCCGGTTGATACATCGACAGCTACTGTCGTACCCTCTTTATCACCTGCGGAGATTTTATATAGCTTTGGCGGATAATCCTCCCAATTCTCTGGGTGATGCGCTCCTTCTCTGTGTGTATAATAGACCGCATCACCAACAACACCGACAAGGTGGAGACAAAAATGGATGTCACATGAAACAATCATTTCAGCATTGTGTTTGCCGTCATGAGATATTCTATAAATAACATCTCCGCGAACATCGCCTGTTCCGACGCCATACCACCAGCCATCAACTATTAAATTAAAATCGTTAAATTGACGGCTTCCATTCAGCTCAAAAGCTCTTTCCTCTCTTGATATTTCTGCTTTTCCCGTCCCGTCAGTACGGATTCGATAATAACGATTCCGCCTGTCACCTATATGTCCCCAGTAATAAATCCAATCATCTGCAATATTGATGTAATGATGTGCTTCAAAAAGGCCATCTGTGAGCTTTGTTCTCCCTGTGCCGTCGGTTTTTACTTTCCATAGCTCTCCGCCGGAAGTGGCATAATAAATCCAGTCGCCTTGAATTGCGGCAGAACCTCTGTTTACAAGATTTCCCTGTGTGTTGCCGTATCCGCTGGCGGAAACAGGCGCGGGGGGCGCGGGGGGCTCCGCTTCCGGCGTGTAGCCTTTGCTTGTATCGATTACGATCGTGTTCCGCGCCCCGTCCCAATCAACGCCGAAGTCAAACGCCGCGCCGATATCGCGAAGCCGGAAAAAATTATTGTTGCCTATGTTGTAAGCGGTAAAAGATATCTCCGCGCCGTCTTTGATGATTTTCGCGCTTGTAGGCACGGGCGTCAACGCTCCGCTGCCTTTACCCTCCATTTCGCCGCCGACAGCAGTATAGGGTTGCCCGCTTGTTAGAGTAATAGCGTTTGCCGCGCCGTCCCAGCCTACGTTAAATTGCTTTTCCGTTCCATTTAAGATAAATGCCAAATCGCGAAGCTTGAAATAATTATTGTCCTCAATCAGATAAGCGTCAAACGCCACGCTTTCACCGTTGACAAGCACGGTTGAGGCTGTGGGGGTCGCGGTAAGAGCCAATACCGGAATCCCTGCTGCCGCGACAAGCGCAAAACATAAAAGCGCGGCTGATAAAACTCTTTTCATTGTCATTTTTAAATTCTCCCTTCTGTACGAGGGCGGGGCGAATGTTTCACTTCGCCCTCAGCCCGCCCCCTACACATCCAAAAACTTAACGCTCTTCGCATATTCCTGTATAAACTCTCTTCTTGGCTCAACCTTATCGCCCATCAACTGCGTAAATATTTCATCTGCGGCTATTAAATCCTCGTCATCCAACCGCACTTTCAGTAAAATCCGCCGTTCGGGGTCCATCGTCGTCTCCCACAGCTGCTCGGCGTCCATCTCACCCAAGCCCTTATATCGCTGGATAGGCTTGATACCTTCGCGTCCTATTTCACCCAAAATATGGTCAAGCTCCTTATCGGTATAGGCGTAATATTCCTTCTTGCCCTTCTCAACCTTATACAGCGGCGGCTGCGCGATATATACATAACCTTCCTTGATCAAATCACGCATGAACCGGTAAAGGAACGTAAGCAGAAGCGTCCGAATATGCGCCCCGTCCACATCGGCGTCGGTCATGATTATTATCTTGTGATAACGCAGCTTGCCGGTGTCAAAATCCTCATGTATACCCGTGCCGAAAGCGGTTATCATAGCCTTTATTTCTTCATTGCCGAGAATTTTATCAAGCCGCGCCTTCTCAACGTTCATGATCTTCCCGCGAAGCGGCAAGATAGCCTGCGTTTTTGATGTACGAGCGCCCTTCGCCGAGCCTCCGGCGGAATCACCCTCAACCAAATATATCTCGCACTTAGCCGGGTCGCGTTCAAGACAATCGGCAAGCTTACCGGGCAATCGCCCGTTTTCGAGCACCGATTTCCGGCGCACAAGCTCACGCGCCTTACGCGCGGCATCCCGCGCGCGCGCCGCCATTAAGCTTTTTTCCAATATCTGTTTAGCGACAGCCGGGTTTTCCTCAAGGAAATATTGCAGATATTCGTTAAGCACGCTCTCAACCGCGGTACGCGCCTCACTGTTGCCAAGCTTAGACTTGGTCTGGCTCTCGAACTGCGGGTCTTGTATCTTAATGCTCACCACAGCCGCAAGCCCCTCACGGATATCGTCGCCCGAAAGGTTCTTTTCGTTTTCCTTGATCAGCCCGAACTTGCGCCCGTAATCGTTGACCGTCTTTGTAAGCGCGGAACGAAAACCGACAAGATGCGTACCGCCGTCGGCAGTATTGATGTTATTCACGAACGTATAAACGATCTCGTTATATTCGTCGTTATGCTGTAACGCGATCTCGACAAGCACACCCTCGCGCTCGCATTCACAGTAAAAAATCTTATCGTATACCGTGTTCCGCGTACGGTTGATATACTCGACAAACTGAAGGATACCGCCCTCATAGCAATATTCTTTATACTGCTCGGGCGTTTCGCGCTTGTCGGTCAGGGTTATTTTTAAGCCCTTGGTCAAAAACGCGGTTTCCCGCATCCGCTGTTTAAGCGTTGTGAAATTGTAATCCAATTCCTCGAATATTTCGCCGTCGGGCTTGAAATGTATAAGCGTCCCGCGCTTGTCGGTCTCGCCGACCATCGCAAGCGGGCTTACCACATCACCGCGCTCAAAGCCCATACGGTGGATCTTGCCGTCGATATAAACCTCGACCGTAAGCCATTCGGAGAGCGCGTTAACAGCCGACGCGCCTACGCCGTGTAAGCCGCCGGAAACCTTATACCCACCGCCGCCGAACTTCCCGCCCGCGTGAAGCACGGTAAACACGACCTCGATCGCGGGTATGCCGCGCTGATGCTGAATATCCACAGGTATACCGCGCCCGTCGTCAAAAACCGAAACGGTATTATCCTCGTGTATGACGACGTTTATCTCCGAGCAATGCCCGGCAAGCGCCTCGTCAACAGCGTTATCCACAATTTCATACACTATATGATGCAGCCCGCGGGCGTCGGTCGAGCCGATATACATGCCCGGGCGCTTGCGCACCGCTTCAAGACCTTCGAGTATTTGTATCTGCGAGCCGCCGTATTCCTGCAAGTCGTTTTGCAAGCCGTTGTTTTCTAATTCTGATGACATTATTTATCTCCTTTATTTTAAAGGCACCTCTATTTACTGTTGAAACGACCGCTGGCGCGTTGTTTGCCGATGCAAACAACGCCGCCCGTGCGGGCGTTCACTGACGCTCACGTCCTCCTCGCGCCGTTTCCTTTGAGTTTATAGAGGTGCCATTTATTATTTCCCCGTTCTCTACCCTGTAAACCGCCGTTGTCGGCAACCTTACATCCGCGCAGGTAGAAGTCATTACCGTTTGTATGCCCTCTATCCCGCGTATCAGACAATTCTGCCGTTCATCATCCAATTCGGACAACACATCGTCAAGCAGTAACACAGGGCTTGTCTGTTTTCGCTTGGTCATAAGCCCGACCTCGGCAAGCTTCGCGGCAAGCGCCGCCGTGCGCTGCTGTCCCTGTGAGCCGTATACCCGCGCGTCCTCGCCGTTTATCTGAAAGGATATATCATCCTTATGTGTTCCGGTCGATGTGCTTCCCAAGGCTATATCGCGCTCTAAGCCGCGCTTTAGACGTTCGGAAAAATCATCCGGGGATGTGCTCGGGCGATATATAAGACTAAGCTCTTCCCGCTCATTCGTAAGCTTCGCGTGCGCTTCCCGCGCTAAAAGGCTTAACTCCTCCGCAAAAGCCGTCCTGTGCTCTATTATTTTTATACCTCGCGTCGCCAGTTGTTCATCCCAAGCCGCTATCGTATCGCGCAATCCCGCGGTCATACGTATACTCTTCAGCAAATTATTCCTTTGTTTAAGCACACGGTGATACTGCTGCAACTCATGATAGTAGACCGCGCTTAACTGGCACAGCCCGACGTCCATAAACCGCCGACGCTCGCTCGGACCTGCCTTTATCAACTGCAGATCCTCGGGCGAAAATATAACCGTCAGCAGATTTCCGAATAACTGCCCCAGCTTCTTTATCGGAAAACCGTTGATGGCAATTCTTTTTTTATCGCTTTTATTTAAATGAACGCTTATTTTGTTTGGTGCCGCCGGAGTATTAACAAACGCCTGTATATAAGCGGATTCTTCGGAATATTCGACCATTTCGCGATCGGTATTGGCACGCTGTGAACGCCCGGTCGAGCATATATAAACAGCCTCAAGAAAATTCGTTTTCCCCTGCGCGTTACCGCCGTAAAAAAGATTAAGCCCCTGTGAAAGCGTGAGCGAAAGCGGCGCGAGGTTACGAAAACCCTTGATTGAGACGCGGTCTATATACATATATCAACGCATATTACGCAGCGGCAGCACAAGATACCGGGCTTCGGTATTCCCCTCCCCGGTCATAACGCAAGGACTTAACGCCGCCGAGAACCGCACGCATACCCTGTCTTCATCGATCGCTTTGAGCGCGTCTATCAAATACCGGGGATTGAATGATATCTCCATCTCGGCGCCGGTAAGCTCTATATCGAGTTCTTCATATGAAGTCCCGTTTTCGGTGTTGGATTTTATAATCAGCCCGTCCCCGCCTATTTCGAGCTTGACCGGATTCTTCTTCGCATCCTTAGCCGAAATAAGCATCGCGCGTTCAAGCGCCATCAAATATTCCTGTCTGTTTATCATTATCTCGGTAGTATGCGTCATATCAAACACAGAATCGTATTTAATAAACTCACCCTCCAGTAGCCGCGAAACCACAGTACATTCATTCATTTCAAAAAGCACATGTCTTTCCGTGAAATAAACATTTATATCCGAATCACCCGTGATTATCCTGTTTATCTCAGTCAATGACTTCGCCGGAATAATAGCCGAATGAATAAGCTCCGTGTCAACCTCCAGCCGCCGATGCGAAACACGGTAACCGTCAACGGTAACCACATTCAGCTCATTCTGCCGGATATCAAATAACTCACCCGTAAACGCCGGTTTTGATTCATCAACAGCCGCGGAGAAAATAGTCTGACGCACGGCGTTTTTAAGCGCCTCCGCCTTAACGGTCAGCATAAGCTCCTTTTCCACCTGCGGCAGATAAGGAAAATCCTCACCCGAAAGCCCCAATATCTTAAACTTACTTTTAGCGCACTCAATATGCGTAAGATTATTATTATCAACCGTAAGACGCACGTCCGCGTCAGGCAGCCTGCGAATCATTTCAGCAAATATTTTAGCTTCAAGCGCGACCGAGCCCTGTTCGATCACGTCCACGCCGTCGTCCGCTGTCATGGGTGAGGTCTCTATCCCCATTTCCAAATCGTTCGATAAAAGCTTCACGCCCTTATCATCCGCGATGATCAGTATACATTCCAATATAGGAAGTGTAGTGCGCACGCTTACGGCTTTAAGCGCAATATTTATACTGTCAAGCAATTTTTGTTTCGGACACACGATGTGCATAATATTCTCTCCTTATCATCTATGTATTTATATTTTTATAGTAGCAGTAGCAGTAGGCGTCGCGGATATGTTGATAATACTAAATAACCGCATAGATACAAGCTTTTGAAGATTAAAAACCCTATTGAAAACAGCGAGGAAACCGACACGGTTATAAACGTTTTCCACACCGATAAAAAATTAAAAAATTATCAACAATAATTTAACATGTTACTCATTCTCTCCGGTAATCATCTTCTCCAACTTAACCAGCGTTTCGCGTAATTCTTTATCGCTCTCTAATTCATCCGCGATCTTATCATACCCATGAATAACCGTGGAATGATGCCGCCCGCCGAATTTTTCACCTATATCAAAAAGGGATATATCCATAAGCTTACGCACAAGATACATAGCGATCTGCCGCGCGTACGCGATAGCGGCGCTGCGTTTTTTACTGACGATTTCTTCTTGTGTAATCCCGAAATATTTAGCGGTGACAGACTGTATGTAATCGACAGTAACCTCGGGCCCCGCCTTTGCGGCAAGGATATCCTCAAGCGCCTCGTCTGCCATAGCAAGGGTTATTTCCATGCCCGAAAACTTTGACATGGCAGCCAGCTTATTGAGCGCGCCTTCAAGATCACGGATGTTTGAGACCACGGATTTAGCGATAAACCGCGTTACATCCTTAGGTAATTTTATATTATCCATTTCCGCCTTCTTTTCAAGGATAGCCGTACGCGTTTCAAAATCGGGCAGCTTTACGTCGACTATAAGCCCCCAGCCAAACCGTGAGCTAAGGCGTTCTTCCAAGGTTTTGATCGAATGCGGCGGCTGATCGCTGGAGATGACTATCTGCTTATTCGCGTCGTAAAGCGCGTTGAAGGTGTGGAAAAATTCCTCCTGCGTGCCCTCTTTATCGGACAAAAATTGAATATCATCGATCAACAGCACGTCTATGTCACGGTATTTATTCCGAAACTCCTGATTCCATCTTCCTTTAATGGAAGAGATAAGCTCGTTCATAAACGTTTCGGCGGAGCAGTAAAGCACCTTCGCCGCAGGATTTTTTTTGAGTATACTGTTGCCTATCGAGTGCATAAGATGAGTTTTCCCGAGACCGACGCCGCCGTAGAGAAACAGCGGGTTGTATGCCGCCCCCGGAGCATTGGCGACCGCGACCGCGGCGGCATAAGCGAGATCGTTACTTTTGCCGCGCACGAAGGTTTCGAAAACATATTTATTTCGGATCGTATTTTTAAGATAATCTTCCGAAGCGGCAGATCTTGTGCTGTCCTCGGGCGAGGTTATGCGCACGTCAAGATCAAGCTCTGTCAAGATATGAAACGCGTTTTTGATATGACCGATAAACTTAGCCTCCACAATAGACTTAAAAACACCCGACGGCGTTTGAAGCACGACGGATTGATCATCCATATAGGTAGGCGTCAGACGTTTGATGACGGAGCTGTAGCTGGGTTCGTTCACATTATCACGCAGTAAACTAAGCACTTCCGGCCAAACGATATCAGGTTGTAATTCCATATGAACGCACCTCAAATTTTATTCACATCAAAGGTTTGTTACAATAATAAGGTTTGTTGATAAGGCTGTGGATAATGTCAATAACATATTGTGAAAACGCTAAAACTTAGGTTTTATTAAGCAAACAGACAAAAAATAAGGAAGATATGAACATGATTATCAACAAAATGTGCATAACTGCCTGTTTGCCAAATTGCGATTACCAAATATACCTTATTATAATAACAAAAAAACAGCTTGGAAGCAAGTTAAATATTATAAAATATGTGCCAATTTCGCAGGTATACATCGCCCCTCAGAGAACAGATACAACAGGCATTCCCCGACCTCTTTACCCGTGGCGCGTTCCAGCGCGAGTTTATAGACCGCCATCTGCACGCCGTATTCGTCGGGGCTTGCCGCCCTGCCGGTTTTATAGTCAACCAGCACAAGCCGCTCGTTTTCCTCAAAATAGCAGTCGATTATTCCATGCACCAAAATATTTGCGTCAATGCCCTTGAATTCGGGCTTTTTGTATATCTGATACGGGGTAAGCCCTATTACGAACGGCGTTTCGCGCCGCACGTCCGGCGCGGATATTATCCTTCGGCAGATATCCGACCGGCAAAATTCATCCAGCGCGGGATAATCAACCAGCCCCGCTTCGTATGCCGTCAGTATTTTCAAACCGACCAAGCGCGAAACAAGCGCGCGTAAGCCGTCGGTATCGTTCAGCCGGGTCATGTCCATGTGTTCCAATACCGTGTGCATGACTGTGCCGCGGTTTGCAGCGGCAGTTGGGTTTCCTGACATTTCATCTTGCAAAAACCCCGGCGGCTCATAAACGGTCGCGGACGGTATATATGCCGCCGCCGCGCTGTCCTGTCCCCGGTTATGCAAACGCTTGATCTCCGATATGCTGATTTTCGCAGGGAGTCTCGCGATTTCTTTCAACGGATATACCCATTCCAGCCGCTCGCGAACATCCGCGCCGCACTCGGCGTTCAAATTACGGATATCCGCGCGGCGTTTATCGTCGCGTTCTTCCTCAGCGGCGAACCCGTCGAACAGATCTGAAATATTTTTATAATATACCTTTACGCCCGCGCCGGCACCCTCAGCGATCGGCATGATCCAATCAAGCGCACACGCCGCGCCGAATATCATATGTGCCGGCAGCTTTCCTTCCGTTTCATATCTCTCCCATTTCTCCCGCGCCTTGGCAAGATTGCTTACACTCCCCGTTAATATCAGCTTCTCCCGTGCGCGTGTGAACGCGACATACATCACCCGCAGTTCCTCGGCAATACTCTCGCGTCTCAGTTGAATTATCGCCGCCATTCTCGAAAGGGTATTGCTCTTTATCCGGCGTTCCAAATCTATATGCACAGAGCCGATCCCCAGCCCGCTGTGCAAAATTACAGCCCCGCGCTCATCCTGCCGCGAAAACCCGCGCCCCAGCATACTCACAAACACAATAGGAAATTCGAGCCCCTTGCTCTTATGCACCGTCATGATCCGCACCAAATTCGCGTTCTCCGATAACGCTTTCGCGCTGCCCATTGAAAAGCGGTTCGCGGAACCGTAGGCGTCGGCACGCTGACTGACCTTCCGCATGTACGCGATAAAATGAAACAGCCCCCGATAGCTTGTTTCCTCATACTGCACGGCTTTTTCGCGCAGCAGCCGCAGGTTCGCCTGTCTTACCGCGCCCCCGGTCATCGCGCCGGCATAGT
>Ga0123353_10017033_pt1 | contig 10655 bp, 12 predicted proteins | sample TergutLab28metaG_3_FD_92763 | JGI IMG/M metagenome (GOLD analysis project Ga0123353, IMG submission 92763) | Labiotermes labralis P3 segment gut microbial communities from Petit-Saut dam, French Guiana - Lab288 P3 | ecosystem: Host-associated > Arthropoda: Insects > Digestive system > Gut ... | reverse complement strand
AAGCCCGGAGTTCAAAGCGGTATTGAATATGTTGCAATTTGGGACACAGGTGCGTCAGGTACGTGCATAAGTAAACGTGTTGCCAAGTTTCTTAATTTGCCGATTGATGGATATGTCCGAAACAATACGGCAAACGGGACAGTTGATACTGTAATACACACTGTTGATATACGTTTCCGCAATGGACTGTTTTTTAAAAGTATGCCTGTTGTTGTAGTTGACATGATTACAATAGATGTTCTTATAGGCACAGACATAATTTCGCAAGGCGATTTTTCAATATGCAATTCAAATGGAAAAACCATAGTGTCGTTTGGTGTGCCGTCAATAAAGTCGGTTGACTATGTAAAAGAAGCAAAATGAAAGAGTTAAAAAACAGAGTTAGCAAAACTTCAATAGCCGCACAGTTGGAAATAATTAAAGACAAGAACTAGCCTAATAAAAATAGGGTATTGTATTATGGTTGTCGAATATGGTAAAACATTGACATATCAATTCGGAGGTGCTGATATGGAAAGACATGCATTGTTTGAAATAGGAACGACCAACATTCGCCTTACCATTGCCAACGTCGAGCAAGGCGAACACTTCTACATATATAAAACGCTGAACGAGTACATCCACATCAACGAGCATATTGAAGCGGACGGCTTAATTAAGACCAGTAAAATACATGAATGTATCGTCCTGTTGAAGATGTACAAAAAGATCTGCGAAGCGGATGGGGTGAAAAACTATACCGCTATTGCCGCAAATAATCTGCGTGACGCCAAAAATTTCAAAAGTTTCATTGACGCAGCGGGCACAGCGGTGGGGCTTGAATTTCAAATCATGACCCCCGAAGAGGAAGTTGCTGCTAAGTATACAAGCGTTATTAATACCTTGGATGTTCCAAAAGGAGTCATTTTGGATGTTTCAAGTTATGCTACACGTATTATCCATTATAACCGCCGAGTTATTCTTGATAGCGCAACAATTCCGTTTGGCTCGGTGTCATTATTTACCCGTGCCGAGAATATGCCATTGATTGCGGTTGACATTTTTAAAAAGCAATTACAAGAACTTGCTCCATTCCTTCAGAACCTTGATCCTGAAACAACAATAGTAGGGGTAAGTGATACATTTGCATCTTTTGGCAGAATTGCGCGAAAAATGAAAAAGTACCCCATAGACATAGACCATAACTATACAGCGGACAGTGAGACATTTTATCAAGTATTTGATTTTATCAAGTCCATCGACATGGATAAAAAACAAAAGCTTAAAGGTATATCAAGCCATGCGGCAACAACCATACTTTGCGGAATGTGTATTGTTGATGCTGTGCTGCAGTTTTGCGGTCTGAAACATCTTGTTGTTGGTTGTTCATACCGTAATACAGGGCTTATGTTTAATATTGCGGTACCATACACCTTGGAACGCCCTGTTACCGATGTGCTGGGGTATAGTTTGGAAACAATCGCTGCAAATGCAGACCTTGATAAGAGATATTGTGAGAATCATTACAGCCTGGCACTTATGCTGTTTAAGCAGCTTAAAGTTTTACACAAACTGCCGCGTGGTTATGCAAAGGTGCTGCGTATTGCCAGTTATCTTTACCACCTTGGCAAGACAATAAACGCCGAGCATTTCGAGCGCAGTAATTACCATGCGATTTTGGCTGCTCCTCTCATGGGTGCATCACATAAAGATATCGTGCTGGCGGGTTTTTGTGCATCCATAAAAAAATGGGAAGAATTTAATTTTGCGGAATGGGTTAAGTACAAGGATATAGTCACTGACGATGATTTGGAGGCTGTCCGTAAAATTACAATTATTATCGCTATGGCTGAAGCGCTTAATCTGCGTAACTGCAATACTGTGAAAGACATCACATGTGACATTTTAGGTGATTCCGTTGTGTTGAAACTTGTTTGTGAAACCGACCAGCGCGCTCCCAAAGTCGATGTCAAGGCTGCTGAAATTGAAATCTTTTATGCAAAAAAATATTCTGCCGAGTTTCAAAAAACCTTTAAAAAACAGTTGGAAATCTTGTAACCGATTATTTTTTGGTTCGCGCGACATTCGTAAGCGTTTGGACTTTAAGCGGGTCTTTTAGTTGTGTGTACACGAACTCTCCGCTTGGCGTAAGTACAGTCAACTGTCCATAACCAAGCATTCTGCCAAGCACAGAGATATCCACTTTTATATTTGTGATGTCATTAAGTGGAATATTTAATATAGTCAATGCTATTAATCCATCTTTTCCGATCATACGCTTATCCGTTATCACAAGTTCTATTGAAAGATAACTGACAACATCCTCGATAAACACTATCAACGCAATAAGTAACGGCGCGAATGCAATCACTGCCATCAGTGCAGGACCCAAATCATAAAACCATCTGGGCATGATAACATAAAGGCAACAAGCAAACACACCGGCTGCTATCATGTAAAAAATAGAATCGGCAAACATAAATTTTGTTTTCCGCGCCCGATGCATAATTTCCTCGTCTGCCCAGTATATTTCATCTAAGTAACTCATTTCTTTCTCCCACTTAACATACAATAGTCCAGACTTTTTGTCAAGTAATCTATCTAATAGGGGAGTGGACAATAAATTCAAAATGAGGTTGCCAATTGCTATAAGTAAGGTATACTAATCCCATGACAAAAGAATGTGACATTTTAATTCTGGGCGCAGGTCCTGCCGGTTTAACTGCAGGACTGTATGCCGCGCGCGCAGGTGCGAAAACGATAATAGTTGAAAATATGGCAGCGGGCGGTGCGATAATATCAACATCTCATGTCGGGAACTATCCGGGGATACCGGACGTTTCAGGTTCAGACCTTGGCGAAAAAATGCGTGAACAAGCGGAAGCCGCCGGTGCGGAGATTATCTACGACGAAATTGGTTCAATTGATTTTTCCGGCAACGTTGTTCGTTGTTCGACATGGTCAGAGGCTCCATCACGTTGCGCAGGCAGCATCAGTTACAAAGCCCTAATAATCTGTACAGGCACAACGCCACGCAAGCTTGATGTTCCGGGCGAAGAGGAATTCTTTGGATCGGGAGTTCATACTTGTGCACTTTGTGACGGTAATTTTTATCGAGGTAAAGATGTTGTTGTAGTTGGCGGCGGCAGAAGTGCAGTTCACGAAGCAATTTACTTGGCTGCAATTGCAAAGACAGTCACAATAGTAAATATTACAGAGGACTTTAATGCAAAAGAAACTTTAGTAGATAAACTTAATTCACTTGCAAATCTTAAAGTTTTTCATTCGCACAAAGTGACAAAAGTGCTTGGAGATAAAAAAGTAAGCGATATCGAGATTCAAAACGTAATAACAAACGAAACCCAAATCATTGATACAAACGGTGTATTTGTTGTAATAGGGCGCAATCCAAATACCGAGCTTTTGGGAGGCAAGATTGAACTTTCAAAAGGCGGCTATATAAAAGTTAATGACAAACTGCAAACAAACATCGCAGGCGTATTCGCCGCAGGTGACGTCACCGAAAAGCACGTGCGCCAAGTTATCACCGCTTGCTCTGACGGTGCAGTTGCGGCAACGCATGCTGTCGAACACGTTCAGCAGGTTGGCAGATAGCAGTAACCTTGCATATGACTTTGTCATATTAACACTATGTGAAATATTTTGGAACGGACGGCATTCGCGGTGTCTATGGTAAAACGCTGACCTTGGACTTGGTTGCAAAGGTAGGAAATGCTATAGTGCGTGTCCTTGCGAGCGGTAGCGAAGCAATCCCAAAGTGCGGTGCGGTCGCGGTCATTGGCTGGGACACACGGAAGAGTGGTAATTCCATAGTCAAGAAATTAACAAAAACGCTTGTAAGTAATGGCATTAAAGTTATACACATCGGAGTCGTTCCAACAACCGCGCTTGCATTCATGACGCGGGAACTTAAAGCAGATTTAGGTATTATGATTACCGCAAGCCACAATCCGCCAGAGTACAATGGAATAAAACTGTTCGCGTCCACAGGGGAAAAGTTGGACGAGCAGGCAACGGAGAGAATTGATGCATTGATTGATATGGACACCTTGTGGCAAGACTTTCTTATTACCCAATTCGCTCCCAAATTCAAAAACAAAAAACTTCCTCGTGTCATCCTTGATTGTGCCAATGGCAGCGGTGCAAGCGTTGCCATAAACGTCCTTAAACGCCTTGGCTTTGACGTAGAGGCGCATAACACGGAAACGGATGGTAGAAACATAAATATAAACTGCGGTGCGTTACGCCCGACACTAACGGGTTTTGGCTTTGCGTTCGACGGCGATGCGGACCGCTGTATCGCGGTTGACGAAGACGGTAAAATCGTTCATGGCGATGTACTGCTTGCCGTCTTGGCGCGGCATTTAAAGGCCGCAAAACTTGTCACAACAGTGATGTTCAACACAGGAACAGAGAAGTGGCTGAACCAGCATGGAATAGATGTAATACGTACTCCGGTGGGGGATAAGTATGTTTATGCTGCACTCAAAAGCGGCGGGAAACTTGGCGGCGAACCAAGCGGTCATATAATCTTTCCCGACATCTTTCCTTGCGGTGACGGCCTTGTAACCGCATTAATCACATTGCAGATGATGGTGGAAAGTGGCAATTCTTTAAGTGCGCTGTGCGCCGATGTACCAATATGGCCAAGTATTCTGCGAAACACACCACAAGATATAGCGGCGGGCGAATACTGGCGCGATGGTTGCCGTGTGCTTGTGCGCAAAAGCGGTACTGAAAATACAACGCGTGTTCTTGTCGAAGGCGAAAGTTTACAGCGATGTAACGAAATCTTGACCGAAATCATAAATAAACCCAACTGAGGAAAGGAGGACTGATGTCATATTACTCCAATAAAGGCAACATAAGCCCCGGTGCGATTGATGGTAACGCGCTGGACGGTTTGCGCACTCGGGTTTCGATTTCGGTCAAGCGTGTCTTGGACAGTTGCAGCAAACAGTTAAGCCTTGAAAACACCAATCTTGTGCTTGATTGTGTCCCGCCCGCACTTGCACAGCCCTGCGTTGTCTTAAGCGCAGCAAGCACCCAGGTCGCCGCATACTTGACTGATTTACGTGTAGCGCGCCTTGAAGAGCGACCCTGCTTTGCGCGTGTGCGTTGCAAGGTTACCGTGCCGCTAAAAGTCGCGTACAAAGACGCAAGCGGCGACGAACATCTTGCTGACAGCCAAATAACGCTGCCGCAAGACATAGTCATGTACGTGCCCGAAGCAAGTGTCTTTCCATTTGAAATCGTGGCGGTGGCAAGTTGTAACTGTATGTCCGCAAGGTTCACGGAAACAAGCACGATAAATTGCACGGCGTGCCTGACAATAATTATAAAAGTCGTTGCCGAAACAGATTTACTGGTTCCGACCTACGGCTATTGTCCGTCACCAAAGGCAATAGATTTCGAAGCGCAAGTATGCAACAAATTTTTTGAGTTACCGCTGTACCCGAGCGGTAAGTAAAAGGGGGACATAGCAATCATGTTCAAAGGAGATTTATTATTACCGGCACTGTTGGGGCTTGGATTATTTGCCCAGAATGGGGATATTAATCTTAGCAATAATACCACGATACTTTTGTTATTGTTTTTGGTGCTGCAAGACCACCAGGAAATAGAGCGCCTTGAATGCCGAGTTGACCGTATCGAGAATAATGTAAGGCGTTTTAATCCATACTATCGCTATGAAGACTGTTTTCCGCGTGACGGCTGTGATTGTGGCCGTATTGATAATTGCAGGCGCAATTTTCACAGCCGCTGTTGTTTCTAGACACAGCGCTCAGATAAGTAATGTACATAGTGCCACAGTGGCAAATACTTCCGCGCGTGGTATGTGCACCATTGAAGTGTCTTCGGGGCGGGTGTTGTACGAAAAGAATGCCGACGCCCAATTGCCTATGGCGAGTACCACCAAGATAGTGACTGCAATTACCGTGCTTGAAAACTGTGACGACCTTGAACAAATTGTCAAAGTCAACGACAGGGCAATCGGTATCGAAGGCACAAGCATATATCTTCAAAAAGGCGAAGAGCTTACTGTACGCGAACTTTTGCTTGGTATGATGCTGCGTAGCGGCAACGATGCGTCTATGGCGCTTGCCTTGCACATTTCGCCTACAAGGGAAGAATTTAATGAAAAGATGAACGAGGTTGCGCGAAAAGCAGGCGCAACGAATAGCAGTTTTAAAAACCCGCATGGATTGGACGAAGAGGGGCATTATACGACTGCACGTGACCTTGCGCTGATAAGTGCATATGCCATGAGGAATCCGCAATTTGCGGAAATTGCCGCGAGCAAGTCTGCAAAAATAAATGGCGTGGAATACCCGCGAGTTTTGAAAAACAAAAACAGGTTGCTTAGCAGCATGAAAACATGTGTTGGTGTGAAAACGGGATTTACCAAAAAAGCCGGGCGTTGTTATGTCGGTGCGCTTACCCAAAACAACATGACGGTGGTGTGCGTGGTGCTGAACTGCGGTCCGATGTTCGAAGAAGCCGCCGCCCTTATGGAACAGGCGACTCGTGAATTTACCATGCAGCGTATTTTGACAGCAGACGATTTCATCGATTGCGATAACGAAAATGACCTGTGCGGGATTGCACGTGAAAATTTCTTTTACCCACTTAGACAAGGCGAAGAAGTTGAAATTCTTTGCGACGATGACAAAGTTTGCGTAAAGTTCGGCAGCGAAAAAGTTTACTGTACGCCGTACAACAAATTGTGATAAAATGCTCTCGTGCGTGTAAATAAATTTTTGGCAACTTGCGGTATAGGTTCGCGGCGAGCGGTGGAGCAATACATCCAAGATGGGCGCGTGAAAATTAACGGTGCTATTGTAACAGACCTTGCGCGTCAGATTTTGCAAACAGACATCGTGGAGTTTGACGGTGCGGTTGTTGCGCCAAGCGACGAGAAAGTGTACATCGCGCTCAACAAGCCGCGCGGCTGTCTGACGACGTGCAAGGATGATAAGGGGAGGAGGACGGTGCTTGACGTCATAAATAATTCCCCCTTTCGTAAAGGGGGCGACACACAAAGACCAGAACGAGAAACAAAGATGGGGTTTTTTCGAGTTTTCCCAGTGGGTAGATTAGACTACGACACCGAGGGCCTGTTACTGCTAACTAATGACGGCGACTTCGCGAATTATGTTATGCACCCAAGTTCAAATATCCAAAAGACGTATGTCGCGACGGTTGATAGCGAAGTAACTTTAGACAATATCAGGAAACTGCAATTGCAAGCCGACAAAGTTGTGTTGCGCAGCGGCATGGTGCTTGAAATCACTATTCACGAGGGCAAGAATCGTCAGGTGCGTAAAATGTGCGAGGGCGTAGGCTTGGACGTGGTACATCTTCGGCGCGTTTCAATAGGGCATTTAAGCCTTGATAAATTGAAACTGCAAAAAGGCGAGTGGAAACATATTCGGAAACCGTTTTAATTGTAGGGGTAGACCCTGTGTCTACCCTGTGCCTGCCCTGTGCCCAGTCACCGTGTGTGAGGGCGGACACAGGGTCCGCCCCTACGAAAAATTTCGTTTGCAATTTTGATTCTTTTTTGATAATACTAAAGCATGGAAACACAGAATTTTGAACACCAACAAGAATATCCTAACCCGTTCATGCTCGCAGCTATAAAAGAAGCGCGAAAGGGCATAAAGAAAGGTCATGGCGGACCGTTCGGTGCGGTAATTGTCAGAAATGACCAAATAGTAGGCCGTGGACACAACCAGGTTTTGCACAGGCGCAATCCAGTTCTTCACGGTGAAATCATGGCAATTTCGGACGCGTGTAAGCGGTTAAATACGCATGACTTGTACGGCTGCGATGTATACACTACAAGCGAGCCCTGTCCAATGTGCCTTGCTGCGTGTATGTGGGCGAACCTTAGAAACAATTATTATGGGTGCACTATCAAGGATAACGAACTTATCGGATTTAGAGACAACAAGTTCAACGAAATCTTGCACATTGACCGGACAAAAATAGATAACCTGCACGAACTTGACCGCGACGAGTGTTTGAAACTTTTTGAAAGATACAATAAAATGCGGCGCAAGAAGATTTATTAAGGTGGGTAGGGGCGCGCCCCCCTGGTCCGCCCAAATTGTAGGGGCGTGACCCTGTGTCCGCCCAAGGAGGGGAAAATGGCAATAGCAGTTTTCGGAGACATCCACGGAAATTTAGAAGCACTTGAAGCCATTTTAAAAGATATTCATAAACGGCGTCACAAAATAAAAGAAACATACTTTTTGGGCGATGCAATAACTTTTGGACCGGACAGCAGTGCTTGCCTTAAAATGCTGCAACAGTACAACGTCAAATGTGTCGTGGGAAACCACGAACAGCGCATGATTCGATACGAGCATAGTGTCAGCGAAATGAATTACGGCGGAATCAAGCACATGGAATACATTTATAACTCGCTTGATAACGATGATTTGCGGTTTATTAAAAGCATGCCCGAGGAAATTCATATAGAATTCAAGGGTTACAAGATAAGCTTCGTTCATTTCAGCCATGACTTTAACGGCGTTTGCAAAGAAGACTACGACGTCTTTTCCGAAGCAATCCTTGACGAGATTTTCAAAGACAGCGAAGCCCAGATTGTGTTCTTTGGACACCAGCACGTGCGTAAATTATTAATCAATCCAGAGGGCAGGAGTTATTTTTGCTTGGGGAGCAGCGGCTGTGTTAAAGACAACAAAACATACTATTCTTATTTCGAAGTGGGCGAACTTGACGGCGAAACATATAACATCGGCAGAATCAACGTAGAATATGACCGCGAAAAGTTCATCCAAAAACTAATCCGCGAACCAATCCCCGAAAAAGTAAAGTTCGCAAAAAAATACTTCGGTGTTGATTTAACTTAACACCTTTGCCAAGAACTTCTGCAGTTGCTCGGTTTTTGGTTTGTTAAAGATTTGCTCGGGGGTGCCTTGTTCGATGATTTTTCCGTTGTCTAAAAACAAGACACGGCTTGCGAAATTCTTGGCGAAGTTGAGTTCATGTGTCACAAGGACAACGGAAAGTTTTTTGTCTAATGCCTTAATCGTTTCTAAAACTTCGTGTTTCATTTCGGGGTCGAGCGAACTTGTCGGTTCGTCAAATAGCATGACGGCGGGGTCGTTTATAAGGGCGCGCAGTATTGCCACGCGTTGCTTCCCGCCGCCTGACAGGGTGTGCGGGTATGCGTTGGCTTTGTCTTGCAAACCGAATTTTTTAAGCAAGCCAAGCGCTTTTTCTTCGATTACTTTTTTATTATCCCCGCGCTGTTTGAAATTCCAAAAGGCTTTTTTGTAAAACACGGGCTTGTCATACCGCAAAGGGGCAAGTGTTATATTTTTAAGCACAGTCATATTTGCGAACAAATTAAAATTCTGAAACACAAACCCAATCTGCCGCCGTGTAGTATTAATATTCACTGCATTCTTAGTTCTTAGTTCTTCGTTCTTAGTTATTAACTTGCCGTCAAAGACAATTTCGCCACTTGTTGGCTCTTCCAGCAAGTTAATACAGCGTAGCAAGGTCGTCTTGCCCACACCTGAACCGCCGATTACTGCAATTTTTTCGCCTTGCTTGATTTCAAGGTCAATGCCGTCAAGCACCACTTCTTCCTCGAACTTCTTTGTGACGTTTTTTAACGTCAGTATTATTTTTGCTTTTTCCAAAATAACCTCCTCCTGCTTACCTTGCTGGGTTTAATATCGTGCCTAAACACCACTTTTTCAACAAATTTAATTAGCATTGTTATAATTCCAACAAGTATCAAGTAAATTATCGCAAGCAAAATGTAAGGCACAATGACATCATAAGTGCGCGAAATTATAAGTTGCGTTGCTTTTGTAATATCAATTATCGTAATGAAACTTAAAATCGAAGTGTCTTTGACCATCATAATTAAGATGTTTCCAAGTGACGGAACGGAATTTTTGTACGCTTGCGGCAACACAATTTTCCACATGACATACCAGTTACTTAAACCAAGAGCACGCCCCGCCTCGAATTGCCCTTGCTCGATACCGTTAATTGCACCGCGCAAAATCTCTGCCATATACGCGCCGCCATACAACCCAAAAGCAATAATCGCGATTGAAAGCGCAGGCAGTTGCAGTTGCGGCAAAAACACAAAGTACATAAGCAACAAGAAAACTACAATCGGTGTCCCACGAATTATCCAAATGTAAATACCTAAAATCTTATTGATAATTTTAAGCCAAAGTTTCTGCTTCTTTTGAGTAGTGGCTATGGCAATCAACGTTGCGATAAACAAGCCAATGATAAAACCGCAAAAAGCAATTATCAACGTGAGTTTCAACCCCTCGCCCAAAAACCGCCAGTTCTCTGACAATATCTTCCCCGTGCGCCCCCAAAAGTTGTCGAACATGATTTATAATACCAATCTATTTCAAATAACTCAATATCATTTCGTCAAGTTCGCCGCTATTCTGCAATCGAGTTATCGTCGCGTTTAAACTGTTCAGGACGTCTGTATTCCCCTTTTTGACGAGAAACCCAACCTCGCCATCATACAATGATGGTTTAATGATTTTTAAACTTGAGTTATCAAAAAATGCGTCTTTTATTATTAGGCCACTTGCGGTTACCATGAATTCTGCAAGGAAGTAATCAATACTGTTATTGTT
>Ga0123353_10017031_pt1 | contig 10655 bp, 5 predicted proteins | sample TergutLab28metaG_3_FD_92763 | JGI IMG/M metagenome (GOLD analysis project Ga0123353, IMG submission 92763) | Labiotermes labralis P3 segment gut microbial communities from Petit-Saut dam, French Guiana - Lab288 P3 | ecosystem: Host-associated > Arthropoda: Insects > Digestive system > Gut ... | reverse complement strand
TTCCTCCGATGCTTTCTCCGCAGCACGACTCAACATTGCAACCGTTTTCGGTTCGTTCAACGCAATGACCACCGCATCAACGGCGTGATGCCGATGGTCACTGCGATTTTTCTCGTCGCCACCATCGTCAAGAATGGCGTTAAGCCCCCACTCGTCCCGCAAGTATGCCGTCATTCCTCCAGTGGAAACCTGAATGCGCTGCTTTCCGTCAGCATCAAAGCATCCGCCGAAAAGCAATCCAAGATAATCACCCGCCAATCGGGAAATGTACCGGGTATCGTTCAAATGACGATTCGTAAAATCCTCTGGGATTGACTCCATTTGAAAACGTCTGAGTTTGATTTCAGCCGCAGAACTGCGAAAACGTTTGACACGTGTCAAAATGTCATGCCAACGTTGCGCATCCTGACTATATGCTTCAAATGGTGTTTGGTTTTTCTTCACATGCCGGTTTTCATCGACATGGCAGAGTGTTTTGTTGATGAACGAATTGTCCAGCGAACGGCTGAACGGCAACGTGTGCTCAATATCAAATTGCGGATGCGGACCGAGCAAGTTGGACATGGTAATTGTTTTTCCAGTGTAAGGACATTCCCAGTTACACTCTTCGGCAAGGAGAACTTTCAGAATGTCGTTATTTCGAGGCTCTGGGATATTCATTTCCTTGAGAATCTGTGCTTTGGCATCCATCCGTCGCTTTTCCTGCAGCCGCATCTCCTTTGTCATCTCTTCTCGTTGTGAGCGACTTTTCTTCATATCACGCGCCAGTTCAATGCGGATCATTGCCGGTTTCCCGTACTTGCGGATGATGGCATTGACTACTTTGCGAAGTTCAGTCAATGCCCTGGTTACGACCGGGTTTTTCAATTCTTTCACTGCATCAAAGACCGGCGGTAAAAGATCCTTCAATTGTTTACGATCCTCATCAAACTGATCGCCATACACTTCTTTGCGTGCCGTGGCAAAGGAAATACGCTTTTCAATCATCAACGGCAAAATTTTTCGAATTGCCTGTTTGGAAAGCGAGGCGTAATCCCTTTCCAATTGCAGCCCCGCCAGTTGGCTTGCCGTGTTGGAATCGAACTTGAACACTTTTTCGAGTCGCTTTGCCAATGCGTCTTCCTTCTCGAATTGCAAAATCTCGCTGACGAGCCGATCCTTTTCCTCGTCCGGCATCACATTCCAACGGTCGGGGATGATTGCCAAGATGCGTGATGTCGTGCTGTTGCCGCGAATGTCATTGACCCCTTCTGTTTCGAGGTTGAATTCATAAGGTCGTTTCACTCCTATCACCTTGTCTTCTTTGCTGAGTCGCGGCGGCTTGAAATGAAGCACATCACGTATCCTGCCGTAAGTCAATTTTTCATTCCGTTCCAACGCTTCTGCAAGAACGTTTTGTTGTTCCTCCGATAGCGGAACCATATCTCCGTCGGTATTTCTGTATTTCAAGTCAAGAATCTTCTGCCAATACCGAAACCGCTGGGCTTCGAGCGAAGCAAGCGGCGCACGTCGTTTGCCCCGTTCCAGTTGACATTTCCCAATGAGATGCTTTTGCGATTTGAGCGGACGCTGATCAAACAAGATTTTTTCAATGGCTTTGCGCAGCGGAATCTCCTTGGCTTGAAAATGTTCGCTCGACAGAATTTTCTTTCGTTTCTTTTTGGGAACACTATGTTTCCAAGCAGTCGGGTTGTTTTTCCAACTATCAATAACGACTTTTTTGTCCAGCAAATCTTTGTAGTATTCTTCCTGCTTGTCACAAATAGCCTTGAATTCTTCTTGGAACATGTCGCGCCCTGTCCAACGCTGGCGAATTCGTTTTTCTTCCGGGTCAAGCGACGCGAAATACTCGCCGAGCGTCCGAAAACCACGGTCCCTGATCTCACTGCGCAGTTCGGAAATGTCCTTTTTCAACCCTTTTTCATCTTCTCCCTCTTTCGCAGGAGCCTTTTTATTGCTCTTAAACCCGCGACGCTGCGAAAGATGCAGCAGCACGCGTCCAAATGCATGTGGCTCCAATTGCTCATCAAGTGCCAATGCCCGGAGTTTGTACGGCAAAAGATGAGCAGAGACACGGTCTTCATTGAGGGACAACTTTTGGGTAAGTTCCTTGTCGAGTTCGTTGATCAACTCTTGCCGGTCGATGGGGGTATCGCCAATTCCTTTGCCCATCGGCAGCAATCCGTGATTGCGCAGAAGATTAAACAGTTTGAGCGTTCGCCGCTTGCGTCGCCACTGATTACGCCGGGCACCGCGTGCGTCCCTCCGCTGGCGATTGTTCGTTTTGGCATTTGGTGTGCCATCTTTGCCGACAGTACCTTTTTGCCAATCAGCGACATTATCAATCGCCGTATCAAAACAGCGAACACCGAGTCGCATAGGGGGACCTTTTTCTTCATCACAAGGAATAATTGCCCATCCAATCGATTGGACACCGAGGTCAAGACCGAGAATGTAAGTCATCAGAATTGTTTGTAAGAACGGAAACTGTCCAGTAGCAGGCACCCATTCTAACAATTTTTTGGCAGAAAACTAGGCTCCTCTTGACACCCACCATTTTTCTGCTATCCTGGGTGACTGTATATCCGAGCAGCGATTGCTATAAATCTTAGTAAAGAAATAACTTTCGTTGTGTGAGGCAATGTTTTCAAACACCCTCGACGCACCCCTCGTGGTGCGTTTTTTTTTGCGCCCCGATGCGGGATGGCGGTTTGGTCGGATTCACCGGTGGGTGTAATTCCACAATGATTTTCTGGCGAAAGCCTAATGGCAGCCTTGAGGGGAACTATGCAAAACCAACCAATGATTTTGCCGCGAATGTCCAACGAAAAACAGCCGGAACTTTCGCCCCGGCTGCTGCTCACACCCCAATTTTGTTTTGCGAGGTTATTCTAGTACCCAAACCCACTCGATGGTTGGTAGGGCTGCGGAACAGGTTGTTGCTGAAAAGATTGCTGCTGCTGGTAGGGCTGCTGCTGGTAGGACTGCGGCTGATATTGTTGCGGATACTGTTGCGGAGCCGATATACTGTCGTAGGAAGCCGGTGTGGTGGGTTGGAATGGTGCCCCGTAAGGCTCATGCTGTTGCGGAGCCCCCCCGAATGGAGAGTAATTCCCGCCTTGCACCGCAGGACTGACACCACCAAACTGATCGGTCGTGTTGCCGTATGGCACTGTGTTGCCGTATGGCACTGTCGACGGTTGGACCGCATTCGTCTGCTGATATTGCCCCATTCCTGCATAGTCGCCGGAACCGTAGGGCATCGGGTTACTTCCATATTGCTGCGGCATTTCCGGCGTGTGCTGATATTGATACGGGGAAACGGCGGTGACGGATGGGAGATCATTCGTATAGGTCGGCGGATACGGCGAGGATTCGGCAACGGAATAACCACCACCCAGCGTATTCGATGCCACTGGGCTGTGGTACCCGCTCGGTTCCGGCAAATAACCGCTCGGTGTCCCACTCGACGTGGAAGAACGATTGGCGTGGAAACTAGGTTCGTTGGTATATCCCCCATCGGGTGCCGCAATGTTCGGCTGAGCACTCAGGCTCGGCTTCGTTTGTGCCTGCTGAGCACCCGAGGAAAACGGAGGTGCCTGACTATCTCTGTCCTTGGCATCCTTGGCAAACGGATTGGAAAAAGCGTAGGACTTCGGGTGGTACCAAGGACCGCCATTACTCTGGCATCCTACGGTTCCCGAAACAAACAATAATGCTACGAAAATCGTAACAACGGACGATGGATGAATTCTCATAACTTTAAGTTCCTGTGAGGAGGGGATCGCATTGTGCCGACAAACGTAGCAAATTCGATACGCCACGTACAACCGGTGTTGTCGATACAATCGGTATCTTCCGCCGGAGCATTTAACCTTTTTACCGATTTTGTGGTTTTTTCGGGTTTTTTCCGACGTGACAAAGAAGTATGCCGATTCCCAAGAATCGTGTCAAGAGCAATTTTCCGGTGGTGGGAGACAAGTGCCGATTCCCTTTAGTCGCGTGAATTCCCGTTGTAAGAGTACCAACGTGACGAGGAGTGCCGCAACGTCGGTGATGGGAATAGCAATCCAAATTCCGTCCAGCCCCCAAAAATAGGGCATCACCAGTAGCATCGGCACAAAGACGATGATTTGCCGAACCAGTGTTAACACGATCGCCATCCGGGCATTGCCGATGGCTTGGTAGTACCCAGACACGACAATCGTGACTCCCGCCGCCACCAGCATACAACAAGCAATTCGCGTGGCACGGCAAGCCAGGAGCAGCGTTGCTTCACCGTTGTCCCCGCTGGTAAACGGATGCAGTAACATTTCTGGAAAGATCATCAGTATCACCGTAAACGCGAGAGTGACACCGGTGACATAGTAGATTGCCAGCCGCAATGCTTTGGCAACTCGGTCAAAATGCCCTGCCCCGCGATTGTAACCGATAATCGGTTGCGCGCCCTGGTTGATTCCCAAGATGGGAAAGATCGTGACCATCCAGACGACGAACAAGATTCCGAAGGCACCGAGAGCAATATCGCCGCCATAGTGGGCAATTTGTCGAATCTGAATAATTTGGATCAAACACGCGATCACCTGCATAATGAAGGGGGGCATTCCGAGCGTGAAGACGCTCTTGGCAATTTTTCCATTCCACCGGATATATCGGAGCCGCCATCGGAGAAGCGTGTTGCCGAAAATGTAATGCCAAAAGACCCAAAGCGTCGAACAGATTTGCGCAAGCACCGTTGCCAGTGCTGCCCCCCAGACATCAGTACGCCAAACGATCAGGAAAAGATAATCGAACACAATATTGAGGACAACCATGATCAACATGGTGAACATCGCGACATGCGGTCTGCCTTCGCTGCGCAGGAAGCTGTTCAGTCCGAAGGACATCATGTGAAAAAATGCCCCACAGACCATGACGGCGAGATACAGTTTGGCGGAAGGCAACACTTGGTCGCTGGTCCCGAAAAGTTTGAGCAGCGGCTCTTGAAATAACAAGCCGAAAACCATAAAGCCGATTGCAAAAATGGTGAACAGGAAAAGGGCTTGTCCGACGATTTTTTCGGCTTCTTCATGCCTTTTCTCGCCGAGCCGGATTGAGAGGAGCGTATTGGAACCGATGCCGACCGCCATTCCGACCGCCATCATCATGGTCACAATAGGGAGCGTCACGGTCATGGCGGCGATACCGATTTCACCGTGCGTTTGTCCGACGAAGATTCGGTTGATCACTACGTGAGCAGCACTTCCTACGGTGGCGGCGATCGCGGGCAGAGAGAATTCCCAGAGGAGCCGACCGACGGGTCGATGTTCCAATCGGCGGACTCTTTCTATCTGATCCATAGAACGGAAATGACCCGCTGGGGGGGCGGGGAGGGTACCATCAAAACTGTTTCATTATACTCGAACCTGCCGAAACGTCCCCCCTCTCCCAGGACAAATTTGCCGGAGTTCCGATTATCCGGCTCGCAACGAAAATACTGTTCGCATGACTTTACTGGTTTTCACGCCCTTTTTTTGCCGATGTGGTGGGCAATGTTTTCTTTTTTGTCCCTACAAGGAGTTTCCCCAATGAAAAAATTATTACTTTTCACGATGTGTGTTGCGGTGATATTCGTGATGAGCAAAGTCAGTTTTGCTCAAGACGATGCGACCAGCCAAGCTGCTGAACCTGTTGGTGTCGCCTCTTCGGCTTCCAGCAGTTCGCCAACGATATTACCGTTTGGCTATCCCCCCTATCCGACGGTGGGCAATTACCCTGCTTATGGTGCCCCCTATTCTTATCCCCGTGCTCCTCGTCGTTTGGGGAGTCGGCTTGCTCCGCCGACGCAGTTCCAGCCCTACCCGTTGCCGGCACCTGGTGCCGTTCCGGGTGATGCCGCGCCGGTTGCGGGTCCTGTGCCGCCAACCTTCCGAAACAGGTTGCTTCCGCCACGTCAGGGAGTGCTCGGTGCCATCCCGGCGACTGTTGCGGAATCCCCGGAGACACCCGTTGTCGTCTATCGTCCTACGCCGGTCAAGAATTTCATGACACTGATGTCGGCTCCGCGTCCTTACATCGGTTATGATCCGTATGCTGGTCAGCCGCCTGCCGTCGCCCCGCCTTTTGTGGCAGCACAAGAACCCGTTGTTGCGTCTGATCCGGCACCCGCTTTTGTGCCAGCACCGCCACCACCCTTCGGACCCGAACGGTAAAGATTGACAAGATGAAATCAGCGATGAGAAAAAAAGAGCGTTGGGCACGCGACCCGACGCTCTTTTCTTTTTTCCCTACAGTAACGTCTTGTTTTTTTTCGGGTCCCGTCCATAATAGGTTCCCCTTGTCTCCCTTTTTGTTCCCCGCCGCAACTGTTGTGAAAGTCTTAACCTATCCCCATCCGATCCTGCAATACAAATGTAAGCCCCTCCAAAAGATCAATCAGGAACTGCGGGACATTGTTGCCGAAATGTTTGAAGTCATGTACGCTTCTTCCGGCGTGGGATTAGCCGCCAATCAAGTCGGTCTGCCGTTTCAACTTTTCGTGATGAACCCGACGGGCAACAAAGAAGAAAAAACGCAAGAGTACGTTTTCATCAATCCGATCATCCTCAAAAAGAACGGCAATGTCATCGACAATGAGGGATGTTTGAGTTTTCCCGACATTCACGCCGACGTTGTCCGATCCGAAACGATTGAGTTTGAATCGATTTCCCTCTCCGGGGAAGAGCAGCATTTCATGTGGAAGGATCGCCCTGCCCGAATCGTCCAGCATGAAATGGATCACTTGAACGGAACGAGTTTTGTTGACCGTTTGCCTGCGGCGGCAAAGATCGAAATCAGACCGGAACTCGAAGATTTGCAAACCGTTTTTGAAGGAGACCAACGACTCGGTTTCGATTCGCTGGAAGCCACCTTGCAGAAATGGAAAGAGTTCGTGCAAAAATTTTGTTGACAGACCCGCTACGCTTGAAGCGAGTAGACAACGAACAACGTTTTCGGGAATTTGCTCTTGCCCAAAATCCGCAAAAAACTGTACACTTCACCGGTTACGTCAAGAATTTGCGGAAAAACTCAAGAAAAACTAAAGTTTTCTCTGATTGCTTGTAACGATTTTACCGATAACAGGGGTAAGGACCGCCGGGAAGAAATGATTTGCGGTACCGAAAAACGGCGAACGATGTCTCATTTTGCGAATAACAGCAGACCGATGTTTCTGAACAGCGTGAAATTCACGTTGCTCTCGTTCGTCGCTCTCCTCTTTTTCGTCGGAACGGCAGACGTTGGTGTCGGCGATGTGAGCAGCCCGACGGGTCGCATTTCCAGTTTTGACAAGGACGATACAAATGACAAGAGGAATGCCCCTCTTTTTTCCGGCGATGGCAAATTCCTCGCTTCCCTTCGTTTTTGGGAAAAGAACCAGAGTCCACCGCCGAAGGGAACGTCTCAATCAAAAACGGCGGCGGCACGCCCGACCTCACAAACCGCCGATACCCCTTCGTCGGAAACAGCCTCTGCTACGGAGGCTCCACTGCCACAACATTCGGCAACAACGGAGCCGGAAATGTCTTCTCGCTTTGAACCGAGGGATGGCACACTGGGTGATGCTCCGTTGCCAGGACGGTCAAACGCCGCATACGATTCAGGCAGTGGGATCATGCCAATCGAAACGCCGTCGGGTGGATCGTCCTACGTTTTCTATTCGTTTGACACAAGAGACTGGGTAGAGTCCTTTCCCGACCGGCAGGCGTATGATACAACCCGCGAAGGAGAGCAGGGGGCAACTCAAAAGACCTCGCTTCGTTTTGCCGAGCCACATCCATCGCCAACGCTTTTTGATGACACCGAAACCGGTGATTGGAATGGACATGCCACAGTACTCGTGCCTCATATCCGCCGCGAACCACGCCAAACTGCTGCAATGCCCGTTGTTGTTCCTGACGCTGCGTCGATGCCTCCAGAGAAACCGGTGACAGAAAGGCGGGCATCAGAAAAGCCAGCACCGGAAAAATCGGTGGTGGAAAAGCCGCTGATTGATTTGACTCCCTCGTATCAAAAACGGCTCCCCCATGTGCAAACGTGTGGAGTGGTGGTGGTACAAGCCAATTTTCCGCTCACGGAAATCGCGGCGATTTTGGATGAAATCGATCAGTTACAACTCGATCTGAACCGCTACATTGGCGTGCCGGAACCCACGGAAAAAATCGAACTCTGTCTTTTCAAAGACGACGATTCGTATGCCCGTTTTTTGAGAGAATTTTTCCCAAGAGCCCCGACCGACCGACGGGCATTGTACGTTAAATTGGGGAACAAGCCTGGCACGTTGATGGTACAAAAGACCAAAGATTTTGAAATTGACCTTCGACATGAGATGACTCATGCCATTATTCATGCGTCCATTCCGGTGGTGCCGATTTGGCTTGATGAAGGATTGGCAAAGTATTTCGAGGTTCCGCCGAAAGATCGGTATCGGAACAATCCCTACATGTCGAGAATCCGGTTTGATACCAAGACGGGGACAGTTCCGTCGCTTGATCGGCTGACCCGATTGGAGAACATTGACGACATGGCAACCAAGGAGTATCGAGATTCCTGGGCTTGGACACATTTCTTGATTCATCGTTCGCCGGAAACGCATCAGTTGCTGGCGGGCTACTTGCAAATGCTGGCGACTTGGTCTCCCCAAGAGCAGGAGAACAAAGAGTCTGCCTTAGGGCGGCTCGTCTCGACACAACGACGCTCGTCGATTCCTTCGTTGAAACTTTATCTTGACGACATCATGCTGAATCAACGTGAGGCGTTCAAAGAACATTTCGGATCGAGCGGAAAATAGACTCACTCTGGGTCTACCCCGTAACTGTGGATGCACCCAAGTAGTGCGGAGTACCGCACTCAGCCGTTCGGCGAACGGCTGGCTACCAATCAACGGTTGCTGTAAAACTACCCATTTCATCAAATAGCCGGATTCTCTCTAAGATTACGAACGTGGTGTCGTTGCCATTCACAGTATGCCGGTGCATCACCGCATTTGAATGCACACTCGCAATCCCAAAAAGTTGCGGCTCTGTGACCGTTACCCCACATCCCCCAAATTGAGCACCGCACCATATCGATTCAACATCTGCTTGCGCAACTTTGCATGTTCTGGGCGGGACAAGCCAGGATCGTCGCGCACCAACTCCACCGCATCGGCGCGGGCTTCGAGCAGAATGTTTCGGTCTCGAACCAAGTCGGCAATTCGAAAGGGGGGCATGCCATGTTGTTGCGTGCCGAACAAATCGCCTGCTCCGCGAATCTCGAAATCCTTTTCCGCTAACTTGAAACCGTCCGATAATTTTCCGAACGCCTTCAACCGCTTCTGCGATTCCTCCGTTGTTGCATTGCTGAAAACCGTACAATAGCCCGGATGCTTGCCGCGACCGATGCGTCCGCGAAGTTGATGCAGTTGCGACAGACCAAAACGCTCCGCACTTTCAATCGTCAGCAAATTGGCATTCGGAACATCCACCCCCACTTCAATCACTGTCGTTGCGATGAGCACCTGTATCTCGCCGGTGCGAAAATCGTACATGATCTTTTCCTTTTCTTCCGTGGACATCCGCCCGTGTATCATCGCCAGACGAAAATTCTTGAGCGGACCAGTGGTGAGATGGTCATAGACCTCCTGCAAACTTCGGGCATCGAAGTTTTCCGACTCCTCGACAAGCGGTACAACGACATAACCTTGCCAATGCTCTTCGGTAATTTTTCGGGCAACGAAATCCCACCACGCCGCACGACGTTCAGGATCGGCGATGTACGTCTTGACCGGCTGCCGACCGGGTGGCATTTCGTTCATCAGCGACACGTCAAGATCACCAAACATCGTCATTGTCACACTTCGAGGGATCGGCGTTGCCGTCATCACGAGATAATGCGGATCAAACTTTTCGCCGCCACGTCCCGTCGGAACTTTCAATGCCGCCCGTTGCATGACACCAAACTTGTGCTGCTCGTCGATGACCACTAAACCTAATTTGTGGAATGGAATTTCGCCGTGAATGATCGCTTGCGTACCGACAATAATCTGTGCCGCCCCCGTTGAAATGCTCTGCATCGACATCGCACGCACTGCCGCTTTCTGCCCGCCAAATAGCGGAGCGATCTTCACTTGGCTCCCTTCAAGCATTCGCGTGAGCGTCCGAAGATGTTGCCGGGCAAGGACTTCGGTCGGAGCCATGAAGACCGACTGATACCCATTGGCGGCAGCAAGGAGCATCGCATAGACCGCCACGACCGTCTTGCCGCTTCCGACATCTCCTTGCAGCAGTCGGTTCATCGGCACTGGTTGCGACATGTCCGTGACAATTTCCTTGATGACTCGTTCCTGTGCTTTCGTCAGTTCAAAGGGAAATCGCTGCCGGATGCGGGAATCGATGTTCGCGTCCAACTCCATCGGCGACGCTTTGAGATGCGTTTGATGTTGCAACCGCCGCATGGCGAGTCCGAGTTGCAGCACGAACAGTTCCTGATAGATGAACCGCCGCAACGCCCAGAGTTTCGTGGCTTCGTCCGACGGAAAGTGAATCGCTCGCACCGCTTCGTCGATTCGCAGCAATTTATGTTTTTGCAGAAACGCATCGGGAAAGACCTCGTCGAGCATCGGCGTAAAGGTTGGCAGCATCGTGCGGATGATTTTACGC
>Ga0123353_10017028_pt1 | contig 10656 bp, 10 predicted proteins | sample TergutLab28metaG_3_FD_92763 | JGI IMG/M metagenome (GOLD analysis project Ga0123353, IMG submission 92763) | Labiotermes labralis P3 segment gut microbial communities from Petit-Saut dam, French Guiana - Lab288 P3 | ecosystem: Host-associated > Arthropoda: Insects > Digestive system > Gut ... | reverse complement strand
CCGCTTTTTCCGGAAACAGCGATCTTAATTTCTTTTTTCATCCGCTCCCTCCCTGTAATCTATTCTATGTTTCTTAACTGCTCCCTGATGTTTTCCAGAGTCTCTTTCATCTTTACAACTTCACCGCTTACTTCTATTATAGCACTTTTTGATCCAATTGTGTTTATCTCGCGGTTAATTTCCTGACACAAAAAATCAAGTTTTTTTCCAGGACTGCTATTATTGATTGATTCATTCCTGAACTCTGCAAGATGCGACGACAAGCGTGAAATTTCTTCAGAAATCGTATATTTCAGCAACAACGAAGCTGTCTCTGCAAGGACTTTGTTTTCATCAATCTGATTGCCAAGAAGTTCTGCAAAACGCACCCTGATATTATCCTTTAAGGTTTGTTCTATTACAGGAGCATAAGAAGTAATTTTATTTAGCGATGTTTCGATTGCTTCGATATGAGACATTATATCATTTTTGGTGTACTGCCCTTCCCTTTCTCTTTCAGAACAAAAAGCTTTAACAGCATCATCCAGCAGAGGTTCTATTTCCTGCCAATAGCGTTCATCGTTCCTGCATTTTTCTATTTCAAAAATAGTTCCTGCAAGCAGACTGTCCATTTTTAAAAACGCAGCAAGGTTTGGTTTTTCCTTTAACCCGAGTTCTTTTGCAATACCAGTCAATGCGTTAAAACACGCTGTTGCCGCATTTTTGTTGATATTAATATTAACAGGCGTATTATGCTCGCGTATACGCATAAAAACTTCAACTTTTCCCCTTCTGCAGCAGGAAATTATTTTTTCCCGGATTTTATTTTCCAGCACGGAAAGAAACGGCGGAAGATTAACATAAACTTCCAGATACCGGTTATTGTATCCTTTAATTTCCGCCGATACCGATAAATCCTGCGTTGTTTTTTCGCGGTATGCAAAACCTGTCATGCTGACCATATTAACCTCTGTTTTCAGCAGCCGTATGGCTGTTATTAAAATGCGCAAAAAGTTTTTCACCAAGAGGCCAGTTGTTTCCGGCTCCCAGGGTAATAAAGATGTCTTTGTCTTTTAGTAATTTACATAATGGAGTGAACGCATCCAAAAACTCTTCGATATAAAACGTCTCTTTTTCTCCTGCGACTGCAGAACGAACTGCGGCGGCTTTTTCATATAACGTCATACCGTTAACGCCGCCGGAGTAATCTTCTCTTGCAGAAGCGTAAATTTTATGCAGAAACAAAATATCCGCATCATTAAAACAGCCGGAGAACTCTTCCAGTAATGCCGCTGTCCGCGTATATGTATGCGACATAAAACTTACAATTAAACGCCGTTCCGGATAAAAATTTTTTATGCCTTCAAGCGTTGTTTTAATTGCAGTCGGATGATGCCCGTAATCATCCATAAAAATAATTCCGCCTGCTTCTCCGATTATTTCGCTGCGCCTCTTTGTGCTTTTAAAATTTTCCAGTGCTGCTTTAATCGAAAAAATTTGTTTTTCGTTAAGCGCCGATTCTGTTTCTTCCCTTACCAGAGATACTGTAAGAGCCAAAGCAGCGGCGGCATTTAAAGCTTCGTGGCGACCCGGAAGGCGCATTTTTATTTCACCCGGTATTCCTGCAATAGAAAAAACAGATCTTTCATCTTTAACGTTAAAAGAAATTATTCTAAAATCTCCCGGTGCGTTAAAACCGTAAGGAATAATATCGATATTACGGTTATCATTTTTTATGATATTTGCAACTTCACATGCGCCAAAATCGTCGGCGCAATGGATTAGCTGCCCCCCGTCGGGAAGCAGGCGGCAGTACTCGACAAATGCATCGCGTATAGATTCATACGTCGAAAAATAATCCTGATGATCGCTTTCTACCGAAGTTAGAATTATTCTTTGCGGACGAAATGACATAAAATGCCTGCGGTATTCGCAAGTTTCTGCAATAAAATATTTGTTTCCAAGATTGAGGGTCGATCTGCCGCCAAAATCAATTGCAGCGCTGCCGACAAGCGTTTGCGCAGGAAGACCTGCTGCCCGCATCAGTACACCGCAAATTGCTGTGGTGGTGGTTTTTCCATGCACGCCGCAAACACCGGTTGAATCAAACCTTGAAGACCATGCGCCAAGAGCATCGGTGTATTTTATCATGGGGATATTAATTTCCTGCGCACGGGCAAGTTCCGGATTTGAATCTGCGCTGTAGGCGGCAGAATAAATAATCATATCGATATCGCCTGTGATATGCGCTTTATCAAAACCATTATAAAAAGGAATATCAAGCTCTTTAAGAATTGCATCTGTGTAAAATTCTTCATCGATATCGCTGCCGCTTATTTTTATTCCGGCATTATGCACCAACTCTGCAAGAGCGCAAACGCCTGTACCTTTAATACCAATAAAGTAAACAAAAGACCCCGGCTTAAAAAAAATATCTGTTAGCATAATTAATTTTACCCTAAAACAGCTCTTTTTCAAGGCTTGGAATACGGCTCTCTTTCTGCCTGCCATTTGACGGGTCGGTAAAACAAAGCGCATGAGAGCGCAAAGCCAGAAAACCGGAGGCTGTATCTTCCATTGCTCCTGAATACAACGGATCATTTATAATAGGATAGCCAATCCAGTAAAGATGGCAGCGTATCTGATGACGAAAACCGCGGTTTATCCGTACTGTAAAAATATTTTTGTTAACGGCAATAACTTCTGTCCTGTAAAAACCGCCTTCTTTGTCAGCGGCAACTTCCTTATGTTTTTTACCGTCCGCTATCACAGGACGAACATGTTTTCTGCCTGGACCGTATGGGCGAAAAAAAGATTCGATTATAAACTTTTGCTGCAAGGACACAGGGTCTATAGCCGGAAACCCTTCCAGGATTGCGTTGGCGTTTTGGGAACAGACAGCGGAATACTCCTTTATAAACTCTCCCCTGTCCTGCAAGTCCTTAAAAAAAATAAAACTATTTTTGTTTTTTGCAAATAATACAAGTCCGTTAGTTTCATAATCCAGGCGGTGCATAATACTAACATCATTATTATTTGATTGTTCTTTATACCATTCAAATAATGTTCTTTTTTCTTCTAACCGAAGATTCGGATCCGCAGATAGCGGTTCGTGTAAAAATCTTGCATTACTAAACGTACAATGCATTTTTGGCGGTTTAAAAACAACTGCAAAATTATCAGTTTCTTCCAGAACATAAGGAACATTATTCATGTATATTCATCCTGTTTAGTTTTTCAATAACAAGATTAAAACGCTCCGGCATGTTAGTAGAAAATATTTTCTTTTCCGGTTCTCCCGGCAGCATTATTGTCAAACTCTTTGAATGCAGCATCAGCGTTGAATCCGGAAATTGCCTGTCAACATTGCCGTAAACAGGATCTCCAAGCACAGGATGACCGATATGGCGCATATGTACACGAAGCTGATGTGTGCGCCCTGTGTGCGGACGAAGCAGCAAAAGCGAATGTGTCCGCCAGCTTTTTATTATTTTATAAAAGGTTAATGATTTTTTTCCGTGAACAGAAACAGTAAAACGCTTGCGGTCATTTGGATCTCTTGTTATACAGGTTTCTATTTTTCCTTTAATTTCTTTTGGAGTACCCAGGACAATTGCAATATAATTCTTGTTGACCCTTCGCTCCTTAAATTGTTCTGCAAGATACGCATGTGTCTGATCGTTATATGCTGCAATTATTACTCCGGATGTCTCTTTATCAAGCCGGTGTACAATTCCAAAACGCAAATTGACATTAATTTCACCGTCCGTCTGCATGTTTAATTTCCTGAAATACAGGGCATTTGCAAGAGTGCCCTGCCTGTTGCCTGCTCCTGGATGAACTACCATTCCCTGCATTTTATTTACAACAATTTGATTATTGTCCTCATAAACAATATCCAAAGGTATATCCTGCGGGATTATATTAACAGGTAAAGAATCTTCCCAAAAAAAATCCAGACAATCATTTTGCCTGACAATACGGGAAAGTTTCACATCCTTTCCGTTAATTTTTGCCTTTAAGCACCTTGTCTTAATTTGAGAACGTGATAACAAACCCAGCGCTTCTGACACATAACGATCCAGCCGCATGGGTACAGACATCTGCTCTTCGATAATATGAGAATAAAAAGGCATTATTCCTCTTCATCGTCTGTACCGCCAGGATCCTCAACTTCAGGCGGTGTTCTTTCTATTGTTACAGATCCTGCCGGCAGGCTGTCGATACGGCGGCGTTCATTGTTTCTTTTTACAATAACAATGATTAGATCGACTAATGCCGCTGTCATGGACACCCCGGCAGCAACAAATATACTTCTTCTAAAATCACTGTTTGACATTTCAAAAGCGCCTGCAGATTTAAGCGGCCAGGGCGCATAACGCCGCCCCTGCTCAGAAAAATCCATGCCATTCGCATTGTTCCAGCGAATCATATCCATGGTAAATGTTACAAAAAACAGGGAAAACGGAAATGTTCCGAATGCGACTATTTCCCAGCGCCGTAAATCCTTCACCCACTGCGGAAAACCGGTAGTATCAAAAGCAACTGTCGATGAGTTTTGCGCCGCAGCCTGGTACACGGGCGTTAATAAAAGAAAAATTAATACTGTAAAAAAAACAAATTTCTTCATGTTAAATATTATCCATTAAAAATTGCACTGCCTATTCTTAACAGGGTCGAACCCTCTTCTATGGCAATTTCAAAATCATTTGACATTCCCATACTAAGATATGTCCAATTGTCTTCTCCAAAACGTTTTTTAAGTTCGTCCTGCGCTTTTAAAACCTGTTTAAAAGATGCACGGATTAAATTCGTATCTTCGGTAAAAGGAGCCATTGTCATAAGTCCTGCAGGTTTTAAATATTCGCAACCCAAGATTAATTCTGCCGCAATAAAAAGTTCATCTATATCAGCAAAACCGCTCTTTGTATCTTCTCCTGTGTGCAATTCAAGATAAACATCCAAAGGCTTGCTTCTTAAAGAAGAATATTTTATAAGCTCATCAATTAACTCTTTTCTGTCAACCGACTGAATACAATCAAAAAGAAGAGCCGCCTGTTTTGCCTTGTTACGCTGCAATGAACCAACTAAATGAAGCTGCGCGCTTTTAAAATCGGCAAATTTTTCGGCGGCTTCCTTTACCCTGCTCTCTCCAAAACAATTAATGCCGGCGCTGAAAGCCTCTTTGATTTTTTCTATTGGCACAAATTTTGATACGCCCATCAAGATAATTTCTTCCCGCTTTCTGCCGGCAGACTTACAGGCGTTTTGTATCTTTTCTTCCAGTTTAATAATGTTCTGAGCTATTAACATTTCAGTCTTTATAATCGCATATTCTCTATCGATTTTGCAAGTGATAAAAACGTATCCAGTTCCAGATTTTCCGCTCTTTCACTCTCTTTTATGGAACTTTTTTGCAAAAGTTCTGCGCATAAATGTCCGTTTTTTCCAAAACGTGAAGAAAGAAAGGCTGACAGATTATTTTTTATGGTTTTTCTCCTGGAAACAAACAGCGAACGCACAAGAGGATAAAAAATATCAGGGTAATGTATTTCGCCTTTAGCTTCCAACAGAACGCCCATACTGTCAACATTCGGCTGCGGATAAAATGATTCCCGGCGGATTAACATTAACGGTTTTACCTTGTATGCCGAGGCGCATAATACCGAAAAAGAAGAATAATCTTTTGAACCGGCTGTTGCTGCCATGCGCAAAGCCACTTCCTTTTGAACTGTAACAACCATACGGGAAAAAAAACGTTTTTTTTCGATCAAGTCTGCCAATAATGCCGCCGCTACATTATACGGAAGATTCCCCAATAAAAAAGGCGCAGGCGGCTGCCCCATCCATGTCTTCATTACATCGCCTTCTACAAGACTAAAATTTTTATCCTGTGCAAAGATATTTTTTAAAACACGAATAAATCCCATATCAATTTCGAAAGTTTTTACAACTAATTTTTTTTCCAGCAGCAGAGCTGTCATGGCACCAATGCCGGGACCAACCTCCCAAACTTCGCTGCCTGCTTCGGCTCCAAGAGCGTCCGCAAGAGACTGTCTAACATGAGGATTAATTAAAAAGTTTTGACCGAATTTTTTCTGCATCCCAAGCCCTTCCCGATCAAGAAAAGCGCGTAATGCCGAAGAAGAATTATAATTAATTATTTTGTCCTGATTCATTTATATTAAAACTCCAGAGATCTGAGCTTGAGTAATCCGGCGCGGCGGCGGTAATCCAGAAAAACAACCAATAGCGAAAGTATAAAAGAAAACACAAGTATTAAAAAAGGATTTGCAGAAATTCCAGGTGCATTTCCTGCAAGGGATATTATTACCTGCATAAAATTATAAAGTACAGATAACGGAAAACCAAACAGGATAGAGAGTGAAATCATATCCAGAAACAGCCAGATTATTGAGCCAATCATAAATACTGTTGTTAACGGAATTATGGCAAGCCCCGCAATAATTCCTGCAGGTGCAATTATTCCAAAACTAAAACTGCAAATACCCGCTGTTGCCAAAAATGCGCCGGCAGAAACAGACAACGGCTGCAAAAGAAAATCAGGAATTTTTCCAGAAAAAAGCGATACAAGAGCTTTACTGATTACCAGAATACCGATCATCGCCGAATAAGACAGAATAAAAGAAAGGGTATTTCCTGCTGCGGGCGTAATAATAATTTGAATTAAAAAAGAAAGCGATAAAACAGACAAAGTGTTTTTTGGAAGAGAGCCAAGGATCGCAAGAACTCCCAAAACATACATTAAAGCAGCGCGGTTAAGACTTGGCATTGGACCTGTAAAAAAACAATAAAGAATTATTATTACTGCGCCTGTTATAGCAGACGCTTTAAGACCAAGCGGTTTTTTCAGAAGGAACGAAATTAAAGCCGTTAATATTGCAAGGTGCATTCCAGATAACGCCAGAATGTAAGACAAACCTGCATTTCTGTACATTATTGTAAGGCTGGAATCCAGGTTATCTCTTATTCCCAGCAAAAGGGCAAGGGCAAGACCGCCCCAATTTTCTTTATCAAAGCGGTTTATTAAATGAAGTCTTATATTCGTACGCATTCTTTCTATTGAATTTGCAGGACTTACAACATGCAAAGAATTTGCGCTGAATATCCAGCCTCTGTCTGCAGAACGAAGATTCCCTTCTGCAAAAACCTGTGCACCGCGTCCGAATTCCTTAAGCCTTTGCGCATTGGCTTCTGTAAAAAAAACTGTAATTTCGCCTTTGCTTGTTACACGCAATCCATCAGCGCCTGCGCATTTTTGCAAAGAAATATTTGCCATTGCTCTGCCACCGGATATTATCCTTGGATCTTCCTGCAATATACCTTCGATGGCTTTAATGTTATTTTCCGGAATGCCAAAAACAACTTCATTGCGCCCTGCAAATGCGGCGCACAAACCAAGAAAAAGACCAACAGCCAAAGCGGTGCTGCAAAATGACGTTAGCTGCAATGTACGCGACTGCCTGTTAACGGAGGCAAGAACACGAAATAAGCACAACAAAACAACAAAAACCGATACTGATATAATTATTACAGAAAAAGAAGTATTAAACAAAACATAAAAACCCCCCGCCGCCCCCAGCGCAGCGCATAAAACAGGAGTAAAATGAAAACTGTTTATTGAACTCATATTATCGAACCCGTCTTATCTAACCCATCGAAGATTACTGATTGCTTCTCTGGCAGCAGTCTGAATGTTTTCCGGGTATGACAGATTGCTAATATATAACAAATGATCAAATGCGGCGTTATCGCCTATTTGACCCAAAGCCTGTACAATCGCCAGGGTTATATCCGCATCAAAAGAACCTGTATTTTCTTTTCTGGAATTAATTAAACCAAGCTGCAATCCCAGGACAAGCGCTGCCTGCGAGTTTCCAACTGCGCCAAGACAGTTAATCGCTTCTATAAGACGTTCTTTGAAAACAGCCGACCGGAGAAAATCTGCCTGGACACGATAGTAATGTCTGATAGCCAATGAATTGGCACGCGTCCAGCGGATTTGGGTAAGATATAAAACAGCAGCATAACGCATTGCGTTTAAATCAATATTATCTTCGTTTACAGCAAGAGCCTGTTCAAGCGCAAGCTCCGCAATCTGTCCGCGCTCTGATATATTTAAACGTTCACTGTTTATTCCAGCCCTGAAAGCGGCGAATTTTTCATCCGGCGGATTATTCCAGAGTACGTTTAACAAAAATTGATATAAATTTCCAGGAATTACTTCCAATGCGCCGAATGCCTCAGATGCAATCACTTCCGGGTAGCCTGCGCATAAAGCCGAGAATAAAGCCTGATAGGAAGAACTGTCGCCAAGCTCCATAATCGCGGAAATAGTTGCCGAAACAATTAAATAATTTACAGCAAAGCCGGATTTAAATAAAAGGTTTTTTCCTGTTAAATAATTATTAAGATTATCGACTATATTACGATTCCCTCTGCCGGCAATACCTAAAGTAATTAATATATCAACAGCAGAATCAGAGTCTGGATCTTCTATAAACATTTTCCATAAATCATCGCTGCTGGAATAAGATGACACACCCGGCGTTTCACCATAAAGAAATCCAGCAAATAACAAAAACAGAATAACAAACATGATCCCGGCTGTTTTACCCACTCATTACCTCATGGAATTTTTTTTGCGGCTCCTCCTGTTTTTCTTTTACAGGCACGATTGTTTCAGTCTCTTCTTCAAGCACCCTGAACGGCAATTCGTCTTCATCTTCTTCCGGTAACATATTAAAAACTTCGCAAAGGATTTGGTTACGCGTTGCAATGGGAAGGGTGTCCGCTTCCATGTGAACCAGGGATGTATTGGTTTCCTGAAAGTATTCTACCGAACGGACTGTAGCCGGCATACAAATAGGAATTTTGTTCAGCGAAAACTGCAGCTTAAAACGCATTCCTACAACAGCCTGCCCGTTAACACGAAAAGCACATCCGGAATCAGAAATATCTTCGAGCATACATCTAAGACCGGCGGATCTTTCCAGCGCATGGGGGTTTTCAATATCGTTGATTAAATAAAGAAAAGCCGCCTTGCGGAATTTGATACGCATTGATTTACGTTTTTGCGTTCTAAAGAGAGAATCATTATGTTCTACCTTTAATGAAGAAATACCCTTGGAAAAAACCTCGTCAACTACTTCGGTATCAAAAACATATCCGGCATCATCTTCACGCCAGAAATAAACTGATATTTTTACGCCATGCCATTGCATGGAAGCCGATGTCTTTGTGTTCACAGGGCGCGAGATTGTAAGATAATTACCAAAGTTTTTTACAACTTCGGACTTAAAAACGCCTGTCCCGGCTACTAAAACCCGCAGTATCTGACCTTCGCTAATCTGGCGTGAGTTTGCAATGCGAATCTTATTTTCTGAAGATTGCATCTCGATTCTTTTGTAATAATCATAAAGCTTGGAAAGAAAAAATTGCGTTGCAGGATCATTATTTTCTCCCGATAACCGCATTGCATGAACCATTGAACGAATTATTAATTCAAACTGTTTTTGGGATTTGAATATTAAAATCGGATCCTTAATATTGCAACTGGCTATAAGCCGCCTTAGCTGCTCCAAATCCTTCATGTTAAAACCGGCTTCTTTCCCTTTTGCAAAAAATTGTATCCAATTCCCGGATTTTTCCTTGTAAAAATACCTAAGGAAATAAGTAGCGGTGACCAATACAACTAAAAACAACAGAAACGAAAACAATGTTTTACCTCGACCAAATTTATGATTTTTATTATAATACAGAAATAATATTATGGGTATATATATTGAAGCTTTAATCCTGTATATTCTCCTGTTTTTTTCCAGATCCGCTGCTGTTTTCACCAGAGGAACAACAGCCGGTGAGTTTATCGCAATGGCAGAAATTGCAAACATATTATTGTTCTGCATCCCGTCAATTGCTCTAATCTGGTATCTTATTCTTAAAACGAAAAAAACTGATATTTGGGCTATAAAAACCGGCAAAAAGGACATTGTGTGCGCTCTTGTTACTCTGCCATTCCTTTTACTTACCGGTATTATTATTACAGTAATATCTGCATATGCCGGCGGAACATCCATAAAAATTAATTCACCTTCCACAGCGATTGAATGGCTCATCGTTTGCATTTCCTGCATTTGTTTTGCATACCTTGAGGAAAGTTATTTCCGTTATTACCTGCTTACAAAAAGGAAGGAATTAAACCTTAATGCGCCGTCTGCTCTGGTTCTGTCTGCGGCTATGTTTTCAGTTTGTCATATTTATGCAGGTCCATGGAGTTTTTTAAACGCTGCTATAAGCGGAACATTTTTAGGTTTTATTTTTTTACGATACAATTCGTTTCATGGCATTGCAATTGCGCACGGTCTTTATAACATTATTGCTTATGCAGCAGCCAGATGATGCTGTTATTTTAATTGATAACTGACTCCAAACCAGGGACGGATACAGCCGCTGTAATTATCACTAAAAATATGCAGATAGTCCAAGCCGGCTTCCAGTAAAATAAAATTATTAATTCGCCAATGCAGAGAAACACCCGTATTGGAGATTATATCTTCATGCTGATCAGAAATAACAGGATAAACTGCGCCGAATCTTAAACCAAATGCAATTCTTTCATCAGGCAGCCATTTCATCGTCAGTATATTTATTCCT
>Ga0123353_10017027_pt1 | contig 10657 bp, 10 predicted proteins | sample TergutLab28metaG_3_FD_92763 | JGI IMG/M metagenome (GOLD analysis project Ga0123353, IMG submission 92763) | Labiotermes labralis P3 segment gut microbial communities from Petit-Saut dam, French Guiana - Lab288 P3 | ecosystem: Host-associated > Arthropoda: Insects > Digestive system > Gut ... | reverse complement strand
GTCTTCTGCTTCTTTCATCATCTTTTGAAGTCCGCTTATCGCATCCATCGTCTTCACCTCAAGGCTATTTTAACACATTCACCCCAAGGTTTACATAATTATTTCAAATTAGATTGACGTGGCTTGCAAATATCTTCTATTGACAAAAACCTTTAGTTGTGCTATTCTAACAATTAGTATGATTAGATTGGAAGAGACCCCATCTATTATAAAATTCTTAACAGAGATTCGGTGTCGTGGCTGAAAGCGCCGATTGAGAGCAGAAGAATGGGCAACACTCTTTCTGTAGAAAACAGTTGCATAAAAAAAGCCGGGCGCATGTGCGTCAATGCAGGGTGGCACCGCGGGAGTAATCTCGTCCCTCAAAAACAGGTTTGTTTTTGAGGGCTTTTCATTTATTATTCAAAACGGAGGATCAACTATGAGCAAATACAGAACACATAACTGCGGGGAACTGCGGAAAGAGTATATTAACCGCCAGATAAGTCTTGCTGGATGGATTGACACGATACGTGACCACGGAGGCGTTATCTTTATTGATTTGCGCGACCATTACGGGACAACACAAATTGTTATCAACGATGAAACCATGATCGATGGTCTCGGGCGTGAATATGTAATCTCCGTCGGTGGCATGCTGCGCAAACGGGCGGCCGACACAATTAATCCTAAGCTGGCGACTGGTGAGGTTGAATTAAAGGTAGACACTTTGACCATCTTAGGCGATTCCGAACACCAACTACCTTTTGATATTGGAGAATCTACTCTTGTTCGGGAGGATGTGCGCCTGAAATATCGTTTCTTGGATTTGCGTAACCGCGTCGTTCATGACAATATTATCGCCCGCTCAAAAATTACGCGGTTTTTACGCAACAAGATGGAGGAGCTTGGTTTTCTTGAAATACAAACGCCGATTTTGACCTCTTCCTCTCCGGAAGGGGCGCGTGATTATTTGGTGCCTAGCAGAAAACATCATGGATTATTTTACGCTTTACCGCAAGCCCCGCAGCAGTTTAAGCAGCTTCTAATGGTTTCCGGCTTCGATAAGTATTTCCAAATAGCCCCGTGTTTTAGAGATGAAGATGCCCGCGCCGACCGCTCGCCCGGCGAGTTTTACCAGCTTGATTTTGAAATGGCATTTGCTACGCAGGAGGATGTTTTCGAGGTGGCCGAAAAGGTGATGTATGAAACTTTTTCTGAATTTAAGGGCTCCAAGAAAGTAAGCCCCGCTCCATTTAAGCGAATACCATATGCTGAAAGTATGCTTAAATACGGCACAGACAAGCCTGACCTGCGTAATCCGCTTCTTATTGAAGATTTAACTGCTTTTTTCGATGATGTTGATTTTGCTCCGTTTCGTAACAAGCCTGTGCGCGGTATTGTCGTCTCGGATTGCGCTAATCAATCTAAATCATTCTTTGAAAAAATGCTGGACTTTGCCACAAATGAAGTTGGCATGAAGGGTTTGGGTTATATCTCCATCCTCACGGACATGGAGCTTAAAGGCCCGATTGTGAAGTTTTTATCTAAAGAAAAGCAACAAAAATTGATTGATATGCTCGACCTGAAAGAAAACGACACCCTGTTTTTCATCTGTGACATGCCTAAATTGGTGGATTCGCTGGCAGGACAAATCCGAACCGGGTTGGGAGAGCGGCTGGACTTGATTGCAAATGATTCTTTTGAATTTTGCTTTATCACCGATTACCCCATGTACGGCATCAATGAGGAAACTGGAAAGATAGAATTTACGCATAATCCGTTCTCAATGCCGCAAGGCGAGATGGAATCACTGGAAACGCTCGACCCTCTCGAAATCAAAGCGTATCAATACGACATCGTCTGCAACGGGGTGGAGCTATCATCCGGCGCAGTGCGAAATCACCGCCCCGATATAATGCTGAAAGCGTTCGAGATTGCGGGATATACTAAGGAAGACATTGAAAGCAAGTTTTCCGCTCTCTTCAACGCGTTTCACTACGGCGCACCGCCCCACGCGGGCATGGCGCCCGGTCTTGATCGAATTGTCATGCTCCTGACAGGGCAGGATAATATCCGCGAGGTAATAGCGTTCCCAATGAACGGTAATGTGCAGGATTTGTTGCTTGGCGCGCCGGGAACCGTCACCGAGCAACAGTTAAGAGAAGTTCATATTAAGATTAGGTGAAGATATGATAGATATTAAAAAATACGAAACCATGTCAAAACTTGATTTACCGGAAACAGAGCGCCAACTTATATCTGACCGCGCTGAAAAATTGCTCGGCAGTTTTTCCGCGCTTGATAAAATTGATGCCGACGGCGTGGAACCGCTCGTTACAGTGTTGGACATTCAAAACGTCCTGCGAGACGATGTTGCAAAACAATTCATCACACGCGATGAATTGCTGTCCAACGCGCCGGAGCAGTATGCCGGGTACTTTCAGGTACCGGAGGTACTATGATTTATATTGACGATAGCATCATGCAAAAGGACTGCCTAACTACAGCCGGGTCGAAGATACTGGAAAATTTCAAAGCGCCTTTTGACGCGACGGTGATTACCCGCCTGACGGAGGATACCGAAAGGGTTAAACTAGCGGAATTTGGTATGAGTGACCCGGGTGAATTGCCGACTGACGGCATGGTACTGTGCAATGATGTCTTCGGCTATGTCCGCAGCCGTGCCGCACAGCAGGGACTTTGTTACATCCGCCCGACATATGGTACAGTATCACGGTTCGGTCTGATTTCCACGGCTTCTTCTATGGATCAGATTGGGGTTGTATGCAAAGATTTAACCGAAGGTTTCACATTATTAGAAAAAATCATCGGACATGACGATAAAGACGGCGTAATGTTTTCTGATAAACATAACGTATACACGCGCAGGGGCGAACCTTGTGTTCGCCCGACAAAAGGGCAGATAAAAGACCTGCCTCTACAAAACGTATATGAACCGGTCATGCAAATTCTCGCATACGCCGAAATAAGCAACAATATCAGCCGTTACGACGGCATTAAGTTTGGTTTCCGCGCTTCAAATTACAAGGGTTTAGACGACCTCTATATAAAAACCCGAACAGAGGCGTTCGGGCTTGAAGCAAAACTGGCGGCTATTATGGGTTCGCTGGTTCTCTCTCAGGATTATTACGTGAAGTATTACGAGAAAGCTATGAAAATACGGCGGCTCATAAAGCAATCCCTGCGGTTTGATGAATATGACATCCTTGAGGTTCCGGTTGACAGTCCACTGCCTCAATTGACAGGGTTACCATCCCTAACCTTTGGTGATATCCAATGGGTGGCAAACGTCAAAAACGAAAGCGTATTACTTGCGATGTGGGAGGCAAGGCAATTATGAAATATGAAGTCGTGATGGGCCTGGAAGTCCATGTGGAGCTTGCTACAGAGTCAAAACTCTTTTGCTCCTGCTCGGCAAAATTCGGTGCGGACGCCAATGAAAACGTATGTCCCGCATGTTCAGGTATGCCCGGAATGCCTGCCGTCACAAACAAGAGGGCGGTCGAGCTTGGTATTGCCGCCGGCTTGGTCACAAACTGCGAGATTGCGCAGATTATGACGTTTGATAAAAAGAACTACTTCTATCCGGACTTACCGACCGGATATCAGATAACGCAGCTTTACGCCCCTATATGCCGCAATGGCTGGGTAGAAATTGGCGAAAAACGAATCACTCTTAAACAGATTCATATCGAAGAAGACGCCGGAAAACTGGTGCATGACGCCCGTGCCGGTGCCACTTTGGTGAACTTTAACCGCGCCTCAGTACCGCTTGTTGAGATCGTCAGCAACCCCGATTTCCGTACTGCGGAAGAGGTCGTCGCATATCTGGAAAAACTTCGCTCGCTGTTGAGCTTTGCCGGCGTTTCCGACTGCAAAATGCAGGAAGGCTCCATGCGTTGTGACGTGAACATCTCAGTGCGTGAAATCGGGTCAGAAAAGCTGGGGACACGCACGGAGATTAAAAATATGAACTCACTAAAGGCCATCGCCGCCGCTATAGCTTTTGAGTCTCAACGTCATATAGACGCACTGGAAACCGAAAGCGAGATTATTATTCAAGAAACGCGCCGATGGGACGATAATCTGGGCGAGACCTTTTCGATGCGCGGTAAGGAAGACGCCGCCGACTACCGCTATTTCCCAGACCCTGAGATCATGCCCATACACATTGACAGAGAATGGGTCGAAACTGTCCGGGCGAGCCTGCCCGAACCCGCGCACGAAAAATTTGAGCGTATGACAAAACAGCTTGGACTGCCGGAGTACGACAGCAGGATTATCACCGGAAGCAAAGCATTGTCCGATATTTTTGATGGGACGCTTGTGTATTTCAACAATCCGAAAGAGGTTGTCAATTGGATCATTGTTGAACTATTGAGTATAGCCAAAGGGGACAACAAAGGTGAGGATGATATTTCTATTGACTGCCTAAAATTCGCAAAACTCATTGAGTTGGTGGATAATAAAACCATCAACCGCAACGTGGGTAAAAAGCTGCTTGTGAAGGTTTTTGAGGAAAATATCGACCCTGAGGCATATGTGGAAGAAAACAAGCTTGGCTTGGTCATCGACACAGGGTTGATCGACGAAACCGTCCAAGCTATTCTGTCCGAGAATGAGAAGTCTGTCGCTGAGTATAAAGGCGGGAGCCAAAAGCTGCTGGGGTTCCTCATGGGGCAGGCAATGAGGCGCTTAGGCGGTAAAGCCGACCCTAAGGTTGTAAACGAGCGGCTAGTGCATTGGTTATCGAGTTGTTAAATGACAAAATTTTCACATTCCCCAAGCCCCCACATTCCCAGCCCTCCGTTATGTCACGCATACCAACCGAACAATCCTAATAACCAAATTGGAAAAGCCTAGCTAAGGCTTTTCCAATTTGTTAATATCGACTTGTCAGCCGCCACTTTATTGACAATCTCAGTCCCTGAACGGCAAGTATCAAACGTTCCATCTTCAATCTCTGAGAGTACGGCGTTCAGCAAGTTCTCATAGTACGCTTCCGGTGAAATATCCGTTGTCGTCTGATGAAAGTGCTGCTGTGCATGATTTGACGCTATATCTGCGTACACGTTTTTGACCTGCGACATTAATTCTTCGCGTCTCTTTGTTGCCACACAAATCACCTCGAAGCTATTTTGCGTAATTGACAGTGTGGTTATACAGAAGAGATAAGCGTTTATGAAATTGACGGCAAATTGCTCAGATTATTGCTTTCGGTTTCATCGGGAAGGGATTTAAGATACTCATTCCCGTTGCGATTGGATAAGCGGACTGTAAGAAGGCATGCAGTCCGCTTGTTCGACTGACGAGGGCGTACCCCGTCAGATTTTCCATTCAATGCGGCTGATATAGGCCCGTGAGCCGCCATTGATAAAAAAATGCTCGATGGCATAGGGCAAATAGCGATAATCACAAAACTCAGCCTCTCTAAGATATCCGCCGTACTTGCGCATAAAGTCCGCAATCCCTGTCACTAATTGCGGACTTCTACCGACCGGACCTTTAACAGCTAAGCCGATAAAACCGGCGGTCAAGCTTCCCACACCTTCCATATTATGTACAGGACCGCTGTCAAACTCTTCGGCATATACTCCCGGAGATAGATATTCCGGCATTTTCTATATTCCCCTTTCCTTAACTTGTAAAAACATTATATCACCGAACTGAATATTGTTCTAGCAGGTAATTATAACATCCGCAACTCGTGAACTCCACCCGATTCAACAATAAACTCACTTTTATTATCAAAGCGAACCCTTACCGACTTGGAAAATCCACGTGGCTCAGACTCATATTTCGTAATGATTAAGCTCGCTTTAGCTTCACTCAAAATCTCAAAGACGGTCATATAGCCAATACCGCTGCCGCCATCGTCAAGATGTGATGATGCTCTTTCCAGCCCCAGTTTATGTAAAGTATCCGCCTCAAATGGAATACCGCTGTCTTGTATGTTCAGTTCATAAAAACCCTCTATGATCCCAATAGTAACAAGAATCTTTTTAAAATTGCTGTGTGACGTCGCGATAATCGCGTTTTCAATCAAGTCGGCAACCAATGTCTCTAATTTTAACGGCGAGATTAATGTTTCAGTCAATTTTTTGATCTCTGTTTTGACAATCAAGTCAAACTGGATTTCTTTTTCAGCAGCCTTTGCGCTCATTAAATTCATAATACCATCAATTAAAAAATCTTTCGTCGAGGGAAGTGCATTCGCTTCGCGCTGGCTCTGTACAATCAAGCCCGCGCGCTCAGTCATGAGTTGCTCTAGTACACGCACGCTTTCCTGGTTGTTATTAACATTAGCTCTCACAGCCTTGTACATGGCGGGTAACAGCTTGTTATCTCTGTGGATGATTTTAGCCATGCGGTCATTGTCCTTTTGGATTTTTTGTATCAATTCGTCCTTTTTGGCGATAATCGCCTCATACTCACGCGCGTTGCTTTCTTTTATCTTTTCACGGTATAGTCTAGTCAAGCCGCGACGCCACCAGAGAATCAAGCCGGCGATACCAAGAGCAACACCGATAACAAGAGATAATCCTAATGTCTCGTCGTCAATAAAGTCATTGATAATCAACGCAACTATTACCAAAATGGCACCGCTTATAACAAGACCTATCGCACTGGCTCTCCGTTTTTTCAAGAAAGGAATCCCGTTTTTTAATCTCTTGATTTTGAACAGAAAAAAAATGAACATAAATTGTATTATTAAAGATAAAAATAATACAAAAGTATTTATGGATAGTGGACTTATCACAATCAAGGGAATAACAATAAGAGCTGAAACTAAAAAGAAACCATAACTAATGCCCATGGAAATGACAGTTGTCGTTAATGCTAAATCAAATCTTGTATTCGTCATCATCCATATAAATATTACTAGAGCCAAAATCATTATTACAAATCGGGTATAAGGCATGGGTTCTCTAAGCAAATAAATCAAAAATGCTAAGATAGTAGAAAATGAAACTCCACAAATTATCTTAAAAAGACCTACCTTGCCGAGATTAAGTATTTTTAGATAGACAAACATGCTGAAAAATATCTGCGCAAACATCGTTATTAACGCTTCTATCATAATCACCTCTTTTAATAAAAAAAGCCGGTCAACTTAATGGTAAAGTTGACCGGCTTACTTATCCGGAAATTAGATTTTTAACCATCTTGTAATAGTCGCCCAAATATCAGCCCACATTCCTTGTCCCTCCTTCTTTTGTATATTTTTTAATATATACAAAATACAGCAGAGCAAGGAAAAAAGCCATTCTTTTTAGTAATGAAATTTCATTACTTTTTGTGGGCGATTATGCTGATTATGGTCAACTTAATATTTATTTTTGAACTTATTTGCATAATAATGGATAAATTCGGTAAGCGTTGGTATACCTTTTTCTGAGGTAATACGCGCGGTATAATACCTTTGAAGATCCTCTATAGACATTGACCGCCATGTTCGATTGATAGCGTTTTGCATAGCGCGCTCCACACTGGCGTCGGTCTTACCGTTCTTCTGTGCTATAACTGATAATACTTTCTTTGTGTGGCCATCAATAATCAGCAAAATTGCGTCGATCAAATAGTTGCGTCCTATCGTTTTAGGGCTGATTCCGATAATGTCCATCTCTGCCGCAACCATATTCGCAAGCCTTCTCTTAATCTCTCTTGGCGAGATTACCTCATGTTGATCCGGCCCCAAAGGTCTTTTCCTGGAATAATGGATCATTCCTTTTAGTGATCGAAGAAATTCAATTACATGCTCCACGCTATAATCGGCTTGACTCTTAAGCATAATGAAGTCGGCACCCAGTTGTCTGGCCTGCTCATGTGTGATTCGGCTAATATTATTTGTTGTAACGAGTATATACGGGTTCACTGATAAGGATGACCTTCGAAGCGCCGTGAGAAAAGAGATGCCGTTTCCTCCGCCCTTATGCAACTCCAGGTCAAGTATGACCGCATCCGGCAAATGTTCTTCTACTAATTCCAATGCCTTTCCGGCATTGTTGGTCACGCTGACCAGGCATACATCTTCAAGTGTTTCGATGTGTTCTGCGAACGCTTTGCAGTCTGCCGGGTCGTCTTCTACCAACAGTATTGATAATAGTTTTTCCATGTTCATCTTTCTCCTTAGTTTTGATATAATGATATTATACGACACTATCAAACAAATTGCAACACCAAAAAAAAATAAATAAATTTTTTTATTTGTTTTTTTATTTTATTATGATTATGGGTCTGCTTTTTATATGAAAAAACCCCGGCATAACGCTCAGCGCAGAAGAGCGTGACATCGGGGTGGAGTGGGAATAATTATGTTTATTTTTTTGTGACCGGTAACCATACCTCGAATTTCATGTTTTGGGGATCCGGCGTCAGATAAACCTCAATATCCGGCCCGTTGGCATATTCATAGCCTGAGGTGGGAAGCCACTCGGTTATAATCCGCTTCTCCAGTTCCTGTATATCTGGCCCCTGCCCCTCACCGGGGAAGATCGCCCATGTAAACGCCGGGACGGCAAATGCCTTAAATGTGCCGTCACTCTCCGCGCTGCTTGCGACAGCGATAATATATCTCCACGTTTCACACTCGCATGAGTCCCCGCACTCGCATGACAATACATTCGATTGCGGCGGTTGGCAACCATTACATATACTTACGCCTAATAATCCTTTTGGTTGTCCATCCATCTTGGCGGCCAGCTTTTCTATTGTCCCGTCGGCAGTCGCTTTGTTCCACATCCTCGGCACGATTTCAGAGTTCTTCTCAATATCCTTTTGCATTAGCTCGAAGATACCAACAATGTTAAAAGCGTCTCTCTTCTCGATTCTAAAATTCATTTCTTCTACTCCTTTAACAGTAATTTTGAAGCTGATAGGCGGAAAGGATTTCAAGACCGCACCGCTTTCTTTGATAAGCGAGGGCGCGACGCCGTGTATACTCTGAAAAGCTCGATTAAACGCGGTCGGGGAGGCATAGCCGTACTTCATGGCTATATCAATGATTTTCTTGTCCCCACTCTGCAAATCGGCAGCCGCCAACGACATTCTTCTACGGCGGATATACTCAGACAAATGCACATTCGCTAGATAGGCAAACATCCTTTGAAAGTGATGAGGAGAACAGCAAGCGATTTTCGCCGCTTGTTCATAGTCTATCTCATCCGTCATATGTTCTTCCATATAAATGATTGCTTTGTTCAGTCTATCGATCCATTCCATATTAATCGTCCATTCCGCCGCCGCGCGTCGGCGCAAAATTAAGTGAATCCCGCCTTATCGTGCGGTTATGGAATGATAAGACGATTATTTTTCTAATCATGTTAGTATGTTCATACTATACGCTCCTTGATTATAAATATAATCCTTTGAACGACATATGTCCTCTCTTTTTATGCACAATTTTAAGAGTAGGGGCGGATTCCATATCCGCCCTCGTTTTCAGTCCCATATTTATATCGTTATATAACATAGTTCGCGTGATCTTCCGCAGACTTCTGTATTGTCCGCAGCTAAAGACTGTATACAATGCGTAACGCATATCTCAGTACAATGCCCGCATTTTACACATTCCTCATAATTGATTTTAGCAAGATTGTTCTCGAGTGCAATAGCACCGATCGGACATTCGCGGACGCATTTTTTACAACCGATACAGCCATTTGTGCACTTTTTCCTCACAACCGCGCCCTTTTCAATGTTTTCACACATAACAACGGTCTTAACAGAGACTTTCTCAATCGTAATCAATTTACTTGGACACTCTTTTACACACAGTGTACAGCCTGTGCAAAGCCTTGGGTTTATCCGAGCAAGCCCGTCTTCTACACAGATAGCGTTGTCCGGGCAAACTAGTTGACAGTCGCCGTAGCCCATGCACCCAAAAGCGCACGCCCCCTCACCGCCGAATATCTGTTTCGCGGCGTAACAAGTCTGTATGCCCTTATACTCCATCTTTCTCTTTTGCGCGCCCAAATCGCCCCTGCAACGGACAACGGCAAGCTTTGCCTCTACGTCTTCTTCTGCCTCAACGCCCAGAATCGCGCTTAACTGCGCTAAGACTTCCGCGCCGCCCGGTGTACAGAGATTAGTTTTCAAATCGGCATCGTTTAACAGCGCCTCGGCGTAACCCGCACATCCCGGAAAGCCGCACGCGCCGCAGTTCGTACCCGGCAAACATTCCTGCATTTTTTTCAAACGTTCACTTACCTTTACATACATGAACTTAGATGCCGTGCAGAGTATAGCGGCGCAAGCCGCGCCGATAACGGTTACGGAAATAACCGCGATGATTATCGTATTCATAACAGCAGCACTCCTTACCCAAACATGTTTTCGATAACGCCGCTAAACCCATAGAACGCGAGCGAAAGTATCGCCACCGAGAATAGCGTCAGCGGCAGCCCCTTTAGTGATTCCGGCGGATTGGCGTTCTCAGTATGCTCTCTTATACCTGAAAAAATCACCATCGCGAGGAAGAATCCAAGCCCCGCGCCAAGCGCATTTACCATAGATTCTATATACGTGTATTCGCTTTTGATGTTTGCTATTGTAACGCCCAATATAGCGCAGTTTGTCGCCATCAACGGCAGGAAAACGCCTAACGCGGAGTAAAGCGGAGGCATATATTTTTTTAATACTATTTCAACAAGCT
>Ga0123353_10017026_pt1 | contig 10657 bp, 9 predicted proteins | sample TergutLab28metaG_3_FD_92763 | JGI IMG/M metagenome (GOLD analysis project Ga0123353, IMG submission 92763) | Labiotermes labralis P3 segment gut microbial communities from Petit-Saut dam, French Guiana - Lab288 P3 | ecosystem: Host-associated > Arthropoda: Insects > Digestive system > Gut ... | reverse complement strand
GGTCAGGTCGTGCTTGAAGATGGATACGTTTTGATAGCTATCGGTTGCAATCTGGAAAACATGGGTATAGGGTTTTATGAACCGGACGATCCCGACAACCGGATAATGCTGACATCAGACAATGTATCCGGGATTACGAAGACCGATGTTTTAGAGCTTGACAAGGATGTGTTCGCGTTGCCGCTCGATATCCTGGAATCATTCCCGTCACATGCCACGAGGGGAAGAGGGGGCATTTATCCTATAGAAGTCTGTGTCACATCCACCGTTGGCGGAGGCAATACGGAATACAGAGGGATGCACGTCAATCCGCTGTTCGCTAAGGCACTTTTCACCAACAGGGACGAAGCGCTCGGCTTCGACCCAGAAGCACATGAGTATGTGATCCGTACGCCGAGGCATTTAGCCAACATCGGCAAAGATCAGAAGACTCTCGCAGGACATTACATGCAGGAAACGGATATAGACTTTACGGGGCTCAACACCGCGAACGGATATTGGCGTAACACGAGCATCGGCTCGCAGGACAGGACGGTTATCGATATATCCAACTCGATCGTGCCGGGAGTATTCACCGGCAGTTACACCGCAGCCAGCCCATATTCGCCGGATGGATCATACAGCGAAGAGGGTATTTATGATAAAACGATAAGAAACATCGGCGATACAACGAATAACCAGGGCATGATAGTAAACGGCGGCGGAGTGTTTGCCCGAATCGGCACGGGTGGCATTGTTGAGAATCTGCGTCTGCTGAGTAATTTCGTAAGCGGCGTGACCGAACCGGTCGGAGGATTGACCGGCACAAATGCCGGGACAATCAGAAACATCACCGGAGTGAACCTGATGATCACAGGGACCGCCGACACAGCCGGAGGCCTCGTCGGACGCAATGAGGCCGATGCCGGGATCAAGATGTCGGGCGTTCTGTATTCAACTGTGACAGGCGGCAGCAATACCGGCGGTGTGGTGGGCAGTAACGAAGGCAGAGTGGAAGACGTGTTCTTCCTCTCGATTGCGCAAACGGACGATATAACTATGCCATATGGACCGAACTCAAGCTTGCCGGTTAAGTCGACGACGCCCGGAGGAATCACGGGAGGCATAGCCGGGAGCAATTATGGTGATGGTTCGGTCACCGGCGCCTTTTACATCGCCCCCGCGCCTTTCGCGCCGGAGGATGGGTACACATATATATACCCCATAATCGGCAGCGGGAATAAGGCTGCTATGACTACTGCACAGGGAGAAGAAAACGCTGTCACCGGATTAGATACCTGTTTCTTCCTGCAAGGGTGGATTTACGCCCCCGACAAGAACGCTTGGATTGGATACAATTATTTAGGTGATGACAGTATATCGGTCGAAAATGGAGGCAAGGGCTTATTTACCGATGATCTGAATCTGAGCTATCTTAAATCGGGAGATTATTCTGGTTTTACCTGGGAGAACTGGCACCAGCCGGACAATGCCAACGCATATCCATTTCCTATCCTGGCCTTTATGGCGGAACCCATGCAGTGGCCTATAACCAGTAGAAAGATACCTCCTGATGTGCCTGACACTCCTGGCGAACCGGAAGAGCCCGGCGAGCCGGAGGAGGTGCCTGGCGAGCCGGAGGAGACACCTGACACGCCGGATAAATCCGAGTATCCGGATGATGAGGGGAATTCAGAAGAACCACTGCTCAATACTGCCGCGATTACGGTTCCAATCGTAGGCGCAGTCTTTAGTATACCCGCAATAGCCGGAGTATCCAGAAAATTCCCGGGCAGCGGGACAAGGAGGAGACGCAGGGCAAATAAGGAGGATGACGCATGAGGGTGATGCGGGACAAAACAGGCTCCTCACTGGTGTTTGTCCTCGCGGTGATGCTGCTTTTAATGGCAATAGGTGTGTCGGTATTCACTGTCGCGGGTCTTCACTTAGGCGCTCAACTCGACGCGCGGGATCGCAACCAACACGATCTGTACGTGAGCAGTATGGAACGGACGATAAAGGCGGCGCTGGAGGCTACCGAACCGAAAGGAGCATTAATTGGCGACGCGCGGACACTGAGCGGATGGATAATAAGAGACGCTATCACAGGCATTGTCGCAGGCAAACCTGTCGCGCCGGGACAAAAATCCCCAGTAAATGTAAACCTTGTGATGAACACGGACGTGCCTGATGGTATAAACGCGGAATACACAATCGAAATTTCGGGAACCATATATGTACAGACCTCGCCATATCAGCGTTACAAGAGTTATCTTGAATACGCCGCTGAAGGCGGGGTTGATACTACGGGAGATGATAAGCCGGACAGGCCGGCTACGCCGCTGACGATGACGGTTCGCGGGGAGATAGCTGTCAGACAGACAACGCGGTACGGTGCGCCCGACACTATGATGGCGAATATGGACAGCGGTGGAGCCGCAGTCGTAACAACGGAAACGACTTACCGTTTCGACGGCGGTTATCTAGTTGAAGAACACCTGGGCTTTGACGACAAGAAAACTGATGAACCTGTATTTGGAAAAATGTGTATCGTCAACCCGGGGACATGGACGGTGGAAAGACATGAGACGATTAGCGAATAAAGCCCGCGATATCCTGAAGGGGACGCGCGGGGAGAGTTTAATGGAAAGTGTTGTCAGCACGCTTGTTTTTACTGTTGTGATAGCCTGCGTCATGATGATGATAATTGTCTCGACGCACATCACGACGGCAGCCGGGGAAGCAGACAAGAGGCAACACGAAGCCAATGCGGCACTCGTTGGCGAGTGTTCCTGTCCCGGCGAGTGTGAGTATCACATAGAAATCGACCTTCCCGGAGATGGAAACGTTGTGTTCAATATCGACGTAGACCGCAGAGGTCCGATATCCCTGTCCCCGATTCCTGTGACCGTATTCGGTACCGATAATTATACCGCATTTGAACCGGAGGTGACGATTGAGAGGAGCGACGGCTCATGATCGGTCGGATCAAAACGGAACTCGTCAGAAAAGGGATGACGACGACGGAGTTTATCGCTGCGCTTACAATACTTTTCGTAATAACAGCCTCGATTACGGGTGTGGTCGTACCGGCATACCTTTTCTATCGACACGCAAACGAACACGAGGAGGCAAATACCCTCCTCAACAGCATTTCCTCTCTGATAATGAACGATATCGCGAACGCGACCGAAATCAATACCGATAATCTGCTGGATGATTCTCTGTTTATGATTCGCGCGCCATATGAAGTAATGTATTTGATCCGCGACGGGATAATATTTCGAAGTTTGCGCAATGGCGATGACCCTGTGCCTTTGCTTCACAGGGAACTTTACGGGGACAAAACAATCTCGGTCGAAATGCATCCGGTTATTAACGGTGTCGTCTCAATAACGCTGACGCTGGTTGCTCCCGACGGATGGGTGGTAGAGAGAACATACACAGCAAGACCGGTGGGGCTTTAGTATGGTGGCATCATTAGTTTGTATTACTCTACTCTGATTTGGGAAATGCGAGGGGGAACAATGGCTAAACTATATTTCCGGCACGGAGCGATGAACAGCGGGAAAACAGCCAATATGCTGATGGTCGCCCACAATTATCAGGCTCAGAACAAAGATGTGATTATTTTGAAACCATCGAAGGACACGCGTTGGGGTGATAAGTACGAGGTTAAGTCCCGCGCGATAGCCGGAGCGTTTTCCGCGATACTTATTGATGATAAGGTCGACCTGACGTCTATCGTCGAGAGCCAGAAGAAAAAAATCCACGCTATACTCGTGGAAGAGGCTCAGTTCTTATCAAAAGAACACGTCCGGCAACTGGCAACAATTGCGGATGAATATGATATACCGGTGTTGTGCTACGGCTTACGGTGCTCTTTCATGGACGGAGAGATGTTCGAGGGGAGCGTAGCACTGATGTATTGGGCGGACAGTATAGAAGAAATCAAGACCGTATGCGAATATTGCAGGAGTAAGGCAACGAAAAACCTGCTGCGGATAAATGGAGTCCCGCAATACAGTGGCGAGACAGATGTGGTCATGGGCGACGTGGAAGGAAACGAGCTCGTATTCACTCCCGTGTGCCGTAAACACTACCTGAATCCACCGGATTCCCGCACTCATTCGTAATGGTGAGGCGCTCCCGGACAGGTAGACGAACCCGCTTTACTCGTCCAGCTTCAATACAGCCATGAAAGCCTCCTGCGGGACATCGACGGAGCCTAAATTTCTCATTCGTTTCTTACCCTCACGCTGCTTTTCAAGCAGCTTTTTCTTACGCGTGATGTCGCCGCCATAACATTTTGCCAGGACATCCTTTCTCAGGGCCTTGATGGTCTCGCGCGCGATGATCTTACCCCCGATCGCCGCCTGTATCGGTACTTCGAACAACTGTCGAGGTATATTCTCCTTGAGCTTTTCCACGATCTTGCGGCCACGAGCGTAAGCCTTGTCCTTGTGGACGATGAATGATAAGGCATCGACCATTTCGCCTTTGAGCAGGATATCCAGCCTGACAAGACTTGACGCGCGATACCCGGCTAAATCGTAGTCGAGCGACGCATAGCCGCGACTGCGGGACTTCAGCGCGTCGAAGAAATCATAGATGACTTCATTGAGCGGCATATCATACCGCAGTTCCACACGTGTCGAATCCAGATAGACAAGTTCTTTGTAGTCGCCGCGCCTGTCCTGGCAAAGATCCATAAGGTTGCCTACGTAGTCAGGCGGGCATATGATGGAAGCGTTGATGAAAGGTTCCTCCGCCAGCTCGATCAAGGATGGGTCGGGATAGTTGAGTGGGTTGTCGATAAGAACGACCTCGCCGTCTGATTTCGTGATACGGTATATGACGCTGGGGGCGGTCATTATCAATTCCAGGTTGTACTCGCGTTCGAGCCGTTCGCCTATTATCTCCAAATGAAGCAGCCCGAGGAATCCGCAACGGAATCCGAACCCGAGCGCAGCGGAGGACTCCGGTTCGTAAGTGAGCGCGGCATCGTTTAGCTTGAGTTTTTCCAGCGCGTCGCGTAAGTCGGGGTATTTTGCGCCGTCAGCTGTATAGAGTCCCGAAAAAACCATCGACTGTACCTTTTTATACCCCGGTAGCGGTTCCTGAGCGGGATCGTCCGCGCCCGTGACAGTATCGCCTACGGTCGTGTCGCCGACGTTCTTAATGCTTGCTGTCAAATACCCTACGTCGCCGGCGGACAAGATGTCGCAGGGCGCCATCCCCACAGGGCGCATATGACCTGTCTCGACGACGCGGTAATTCGCGCCGGTCGACATCAGGTTTATCTCCATATCACGCCTAAGCTGCCCGTCAATAACGCGGATATATACGATGACGCCCTTGTAAGCGTCATACTGACTATCGAAGATAAGTGCCCGCAGCGGCGCGTCCGGGTTGCCCTCCGGAGCGGGAATATCGGAGATGATACGCTCCAGCACGTCTTCGATACCGAGGCCGCGCTTTGCTGAAATCTCCGGCGCATCTTCAGCGGGGATGCCGATGATATCCTCGATTTCCTTCTTTGCGCGCTGCGGCTCGGCAGCCGGCAGGTCGATTTTATTGATGACCGGCAGAATCTCAAGATTGTGGTCGAGCGCAAGATATGTGTTAGCAAGCGTCTGTGCCTCTACACCCTGTGCGGCGTCAACGACGAGGATGGCTCCCTCACAGGCGGCAAGAGAACGGGAAACCTCATAGTTGAAGTCCACATGACCAGGCGTATCTATAAGATTAAGCCTGTACTCCTGCCCGTCCCGCGCGGTGTAAGACAACCCGACAGCGCGGGCTTTTATTGTTATCCCGCGTTCGCGCTCGAGTTCCATATTATCGAGTATCTGCTCCTCCATATCGCGTTCATCGACCGCTCCGCATTTCTCAAGCAACCGGTCGGCAAGTGTCGATTTGCCATGGTCAATATGCGCGATTATGGAGAAATTTCTAATATTGTTCCGGTTATGCATATATTGTCCCTAACGAAGCAGCACGCGTCTGGTACTGTCAACGAAAGCCGCTTCAGCCATTTTCAGTTTAGCGTCGCGAACCGGATCATATGGAGAGGATGGCTCACGAAGAAGCGCTGCGACTGATTCGCATGGTATCAAGAGATAGTCCACGATATCAGCGTAGAGCTGAGGATCGGCGAGTTCATCAAGTTTATCAAATACATAGCAAACCTCAGAAATCAAGCGCGGCGCGTTCTCGCAATCATGTGGCGCCGGCAGAGACCTGGGCGCTTGGTCATCGACCCTGCCGAGCAGATGGTCGGCGGTCACGCCGTAATAATTGCACGCTCTGAGGACAAAATCGAGCTTTGGCTCGCGCGCGTCGTTTTCGTAGTGCGACAACAGCGCTTGCGAGACTCCGAGATCTTCGGCAACACGCCGCTGGCTCAACCCCTTATCTTTGCGTAAGCTGCTGAGCATCATTGCAAAATCAGATTTCATCTTTTCATCACCATCACCATCACCATCTCCACCATATTTATCTTCTAAGTTTAGCATAGCCGGCTCCGTAAGGCAAACATTTTTTGCTGTCCGCAAGGTTCCTTAAGGCAATATCCGCAAGTACGGTAACTTTTACGCCGACTAGTCATTTTCATATTGTCTTTTTGCCGATATATTGCTATAATAGGCTCCTAGGCGCTTTCAAGCGCACATCAATACAGGGAGGATTTTCAATGAGAAAGGTATTACTAATAGTCATCTCCGCTTTATTCCTGGTGGCGATGGTTTCGGGCTGCGCGGGCGGCTCGGGCGGTAAAGTGGTGAAAATCGGCGTGTTTGAACCTGCGTCAGGCGATAACGGCGCCGGCGGAAAACAGGAAACACTAGGTATCCAGTTCGCCAATCAACAGACTCCAACCGTAGTTATCGGCGGCACAGAATACAAAGTTGAACTCGTGATCGTTGACAATCAGTCGTCTACAGAGAAAGCGCCATCAGCGGCTCAAACACTGGTCTCAGAGGGCGTATCACTGGTTCTGGGATCTTATGGATCGGGTGTGAGCATGGCGGCGTCGAGCGTATTCGCCGACGCGGGCCTTGCGGCTATCGGCGTATCCTGTACGAATCCCGGCGTCACCGAGGGCAACAGCCACTATTTCCGCATTTGCTTCCTCGATCCTTTCCAGGGAACAGTTCTGGCAAACTTCGCTAAAGACCAGTTTGGGGCAAGCAAAGCTTATGTTCTGGCAAAACTCGGCGATGATTACTCTGTCGGATTAGCCAACTACTTTATGGATGCTTTCGGGCGGGATAACTGCACATATGATGAGTTCCCGGACGGGACTTCTGACTACAGTTCATACGTAGCAAACGCTAAAGCCAACGGCGCAGAGGTATTCTTCTCGCCGACCTCCACGGAAGCGGCGGCACTGATTATCGACCAGGCGAACACCCAGGGGCTTGATGCGCCGATCCTGGCCGGCGATACGTGGGACTCCAACGTTATCCTCAACGCCGCTTTGGGCAAGAATGTCAGTGTATATGTTACTACATTCTACCAGGAAGGCGGAGCGCCTGAGTTTGACAGCGGAATCAAAGCATGGATCAACAGCGACAGCACCGCAAAAACTAACAACGGCGGAGACGATAAAGTCGCGGCTGTGACAGCGCTTGGGTATGACGCTTACTATGTGGCGCTGGAGGTACTCAAGGCGGCTGGATCCACCGATAGGGATAAGGTGCTGGCGGCAGTTCCCAGCCTTTCATACCAGGGAGTAACCGGTCCCATAGCCTTTGACGCGGTCGGAGACGCGAAGCGCGACACTGCATTCGTAAAATCCGCGGATACAGTTACTGGAGAGTGGGTATTCATAGCGCAGCAAGGCGTGAAATAGGGGCTGCATACGCAGCCTGAGGATACAGGGGTCAGGGATCTGGTGTCAATGCATGTGGGTATGATTTCAAGTTTGGGTTGTTTCTCACTGCGTTGAGCCATCCATGAGTAACTGACCCCTGGATACTGTTATAACCGGACACAATTATAACCTATCTTCGCAAAACGCAAATCACAATTCACTGATGTTTGGTGGGAATGTCTTTGAGCATGTTCGATATTGTCATGCCCTATATCCTGGCCGGGATATCCGTGGGAGGGCAGTATGCCCTTATCGCGATCGGATATACCATGGTTTACGGAATATTGAGGCTTATTAATTTCGCGCACGGCGATGTATTTATGGTGGGCGGCTTGCTCATGGTATATATAGCCGCCAGTGCGCCGCTGTTTGTCGCGATCCCGCTGGTGGTCGTGCTGATTGTGCTATTAGGATTTGGCATAGAGAGGGTGGCGTATAAACCGCTGAGGCAAGCTCCCCGCATGTCGGTCATGATATCGGCGATCGGTGTGAGCTATTTGCTCCAGAACTTGGCTTTGTATATTACCGGGGGACTAAATCAAAACTACCCTGCCATCCCTTGGATATCCGATCAAATAATCGTCTTAGGCGTTGCGACCAAGCGCGCCACAGTTATTACGCCGATTCTTGTCATAGCGCTGATTGCCGGTCTCGTCTGGCTCATCCACCACACCAAGATAGGCATAGCAATGCGGGCGGTCGCGAAGGACTTTGAAACCAGCCAGCTTATGGGCATCAAGATCAATGCTGTCATATCGACGACATTTGTTATAGGCTCGTTTCTCGCCGCGGTAGGTTCGATTCTTTATTTTACCAACTACTCGGGCGTAATACCTACATCCGGCGCTATGCCAGGACTAAAAGCGTTCGTGGCAGCCGTATTCGGAGGCATTGGCTCGATACCGGGCGCAGTGCTGGGAGGATTCCTCATAGGCATATGCGAGAGCCTTATAAAGGGCCTGGACACGATACTTGGTTCTGCCGGCGCGGGTATAATACAGACACCTCTTGAACTGGCCACATTCTCCGATGCATTCACATTTGTCCTTCTCATCGTGATTCTTGTCTTCAAGCCGACGGGCATGTTTGGCGAGAAAGCGACCGAGAAAGTGTAGCGGGGGGGGGGTGCAGTCATGACAATAAACAGGAAAAAAACCTTCATTACTGCCGCGGTGCTTGTCGCGTTCTTCTTACTGACGATCATACTGGAGCAAGTGATATCCACTACCGACCAGATGTCGATGCTCCTGATCGTGTTGAAGAAGGGCGCAATATTCGCGCTCGTGGCGGTTTCGATGAATCTGCTCAACGGTTTCACAGGCCTATTTTCGCTCGGACAGGCAGGATTCATGCTTATCGGCGCTTATTTCTACGCGATATTCTCGATTCCTTTAGCCGAGAGGGAGAGCGTATATAAATACTACGAGAGCGTAGTCAACTTCTCTTTCCCCGAGGCACTGGAAAACGTGATGGGCGGACCTGGAATGTTACTTGGTGTCATCATCGCAGTGTTACTTGCCGGATTTATCGCGGCCGCGGTCGCGTTTCTCATCGGGCTTCCCGTGCTGAGGCTCAAGAGCGATTATCTGGCTATCGCGACGCTGGGATTCGCCGAGATCATTCGAGCGGTGTTCCAGTGGGGTCGGCTCGGCCCTGTCACCAACGGCTCCAACCCGCTGAGAAGCTACGTGAGGCAAAACGCGTTCGAGCTGCAATTAGGCAGCGTTACACTGAGTCTGAGTACTTTCGTCATAGTATTGTTTGCAGCTATATGTATCGGTGTAATCGTCCTGCTGGTCAATTCGTCATATGGCAGGGCGTTTAAGGCTATCCGCGAGGACGAGATCGCGGCGGAAGCCATGGGGATCAACCTTTATAGGCACAAACAGTTATCATTTTGCATCAGCTCATTTTTCGCCGGAATAGGTGGCGCGCTTCTTGCCATATTCATGGGCTCGGTCATGGCGGCTAACTTTAAGGCGGCGATGACGTATGAGCTGTTGTTGATCGTGGTGCTCGGCGGCATAGGATCCATCTCAGGCAGCGTCGTTGGGGCGATGTTATTTGTGTTCGCGTCTGAATGGTGGCTGAGGGGATTGGATTCAGGATCATTTTTAGGGATCAGCCTGCCGCTCTTCCGCAACGGGTTCCGCCTCGTCGTGTTCTCAGTGATTATTATGCTTGTGGTGCTGTTTTTCCGCAAGGGGATTATGGGAGACAAGGAACTCCCGTACATGCTCGGACGCTTGAGGGATTGGGTTATCGGGAAAATAGGCAAGCCGAAGGCAGGTGAAGACAATGGCTGAAAACATACTGCGGCTTGAGGACATCACCATGCAATTCGGCGGCGTTTTGGCTGTCGATAACCTGTCGCTTGAAGTGAACAAGGGAGAGATAGTGGCGCTCATAGGGCCAAATGGCGCAGGTAAAACAACAGCCTTTAACTGCATCACCGGGATATACGAACCGACCAACGGGCGCGTCACACTCAACGGCGAGGTCATTGCGGAGAATCACCCGCAGGGGAAGATGAAGACAGGTTATAAGGGAGAAAATAACGGGCGCTATTCCAAAGTGGTCAAATATACCCCAGACAGGATAACCTGGCGTGGTGTCGCCCGGACTTTCCAGAATATCCGCTTATTCAAATCGCTGACCGTGTTTGATAACGTCATGATTGCAAAGCATATGCGCGCGAAGCAGAATGTCTTTTCCGCGACGTTCCGTATCAATGCCAAAGAGGAAAAGCGGATGAGGGAGGAAACGCTTGCGCTGCTGGAAGAGCAAAACCTCTCGCATCTG
>Ga0123353_10017024_pt1 | contig 10657 bp, 9 predicted proteins | sample TergutLab28metaG_3_FD_92763 | JGI IMG/M metagenome (GOLD analysis project Ga0123353, IMG submission 92763) | Labiotermes labralis P3 segment gut microbial communities from Petit-Saut dam, French Guiana - Lab288 P3 | ecosystem: Host-associated > Arthropoda: Insects > Digestive system > Gut ... | reverse complement strand
TAAAAATCCTGAACATTCTTCATCGAACCATGGTTTATGCTGCTTCAGTTCGTACAGACCCTGGCTCTGTTGAGATGGGATTTTGATATTCTCTTTAATGTTCTTCCAAGACCTGTTTGTGTCATTGCTATCATTTAAGTTCTCCAAAGCTGCAAACCTGTTTGAAATCTCAATCTTACACTGTTTCCTAAACTGCAGCTCATTTAGCTTCCCGAGATTAAAAATTTCCCCATCAAACTTCTGTGCTGCTTCTTTACTTACTGCCAATCTTTCCCTAACTTTTGTAACCACGAGACGGTGATCAGTATCAGCTCCCCTGACAGATCGCACATGTACTATACCCGAATGCCATCTCCTTTCCTCCAATATGTGATCAATTTGGATGTTAGTCTTCCCATCAGTACAGGTAGAAGCATACATATGAATGTTTCGGTGCCGGAACATCGTGCTCTTAACAACTATATTTTTTGATGTGGCAAAGTTTACTATTCAAACACCATTATCATTACTGTCCTGATGTAGACTGTCATTCCCAACTGTCGATTTGAAAATATCCTCTGTCCCCAATTTTACACTAGAATCTCCTAACAGAATTTTAATATGGTAGTTAGGAAAATTATGAAAAACCTGCTCTAATTCGCCATAGAAACTGCCGTTTGAATAATCACACTTCTCCTCACTTAGTTGATACACAATTAAAACAATGATATTACATCAGCGACCTCTCACAGCTAAATATGGGGTTGGGTGGTCAACGCCACGTCCCAGTCTCCTTACCCTCGGAAAACACCCGATAGCCCTTTGGCCAGGCAGTCTGTCTTCAAAGCACGAGTATTTGGAAAGGGTTTGCACCTTGACCTTATTGTGTGTAGTACCTGCATTACCGGGAACAGTGGAGCACTTGGTTGAGGCACTGAACCACAATACGGGAGGTTACACGTTCGATTCCCCGCAGGGTCCTTTTCAATTTTCAGGTGATCTATTCTTTCGGCCCGCACTCACAAGCCGTGTGATCCACTTAGCATTTAACAGAAATGAGTATCAAGGAGTTTCCTTGCGGGTAAAGTACGTTCGGAGCGTAGAGCTGACACCTCTGCCGTCCTGGTTAAGCCGAATGTTACAGTAAGGATGGTAGCCCGACGTGCCATCACTCCTTTCATCCTTCATGACTTGTTGCGGGGAAGCTTTACCTTTACCTTTACATAAAATTAGCATTCGTGCAGAATTTATTCATGTCACATTCAACAGTACTTTTCGAACTACATCAACTGATTAGTAATAATGTAATGGACGCTCCTGTCATGGGATGACTTACTGTAGATGGAATACAGCACAATTTTGGGCCGTATAGAGTGGATCTTGCTTAGGCTTCTTGCTTTTCAGACAAAGCTTAGTGTCTAAGAAAAATCTTGCACAGTGAAGACACCCTGAAGGCAATTAAAAAGATGAGTCGTGTGTACTGCCGGCCGGCCGGCCGGCGCTGAGACCTTTTGTTTCTTAACGATGTGAAATCACTTTTAATTAGTAGCGAGAACTGCGAGAAATGTATTGTACTTATATCTGCTGTATTAAAACAAAGTATTATCACCTTCAAATTAGATTTCCGTCGTATTTCTTCCCATTTCTTTCGTTCATATCCTCTACATAGGCGTCATTGTGCTGCAACAGCTAAGACGTCTATATTAGACGCAACTGTTCAAGCAAGTTCGGTGCTTTCAACTTCCATATTTTGTGATTGGACCAATAACTGCAATGCTTCTGAGTGTTACAATGTGCAGTTTGGTCATTCGACGTTTCGGCAATTATGTGGGATTCCTTTTATCATGTAACGGCCTGTCTTACAGTTGCGGTACAACGCCTTCCCTTTTGCTGTTTTTTTGTATATTTCCCCATACTCTTCCCTGTTTTTCCTCCGGATAGCCCAGTAGATGTAGTAAGTATGCTATGGACTCGATGACCCGTGTTTGGTTCCCATCAGTGACAGTGACACCTGTTCTGGGTCCCACCCAACCTCACAGTCAATACATACTGGGGCCTCATTCCTCAGGGATAATTCTGGCCACGGAAGAAGCTGACCAGAAACTACGTACCTCTCCTTTTGACGAGGGTAACGACTGTAGCTAAACCGCCATTCCCCCCATACGTCTTTCTACTGAATACTTAATTAACGCGTGGAAAATGTTACAATTTTTACTGCAGGTTTTTATTGCTATATTATTTCCTTGCAAAGAAAGGAGAGGGCGCTTTAAATTGTTTGAGAGCAAAAATAAATATGTTTACTTCAGGTTTCCCACAAATTCCACTACTTAAAGCAAAAAACAGTGAGTCCTGCCGATACTGCTTGAATGGTGCCTGTGTTTAATTAGCAGAACATGACGCCATAAAGGGCTACGAACGAAGGGAGGCGTGTCTCCATCTTTTTAACCTTAGACATTAGAAGGAGATTAGTGCTGAGCTTCACGTCTCGGCCACTTTACCCCCCGGTACTGAACTATTTGCGGGGTACGGGGTTTATGGTGCGGGCTTGGCGCCGTGGTGAAGCGAAACGTGTTTTGTCTGCTACGAAACAAAGTGTGACTTTTCTTCGTCTGTCTCGCAGCCTAGCCACCATGCTGACTGAGCTACGCCGGTTCCGGGTTGTTGAGGAAGTATCAATATATAATTCGTTAAGAAAAACTGGGAGAGTAACACATCGAAGCAACAGTAAGAGTAAAAGAACAGCAATCCCTGTACAGGCCTGGGCAGGCCCTGAGGGTTCCAAGAGCTTGAGGCTCACAGATTTCGAGACAGTCGGCATGTGAAGGTGGTAAGGTTGTCAGCCCTACGCACCTGCCGTTTTTTACTCCTCCCCCAGGAAATATTCCTGGTTCTTATTTCTGTTAGAGGCTGAGTCGACCCCAGAGCCAAAGTTCGGCCGGAAGGATTACACCAACGAAAATTTCCATTGACACCATCGAGAATGGAACCCGCGACCTTCCGGCCTGTAGCACGATGCCTCAACCAACTGCACCATCTCATGCCCCACCTCGTACCCCCCAACTGAAGCAGTAGCAGTTTCTCATTTCGGTACGGTATGTATTTCATGGCGTGTTGGCGTCTTCCATTTGTTACACGTTCTTCTAGAACTCGATCTTTTCCACGAGGGGTGGCAGTCACTGTTTTTAAACCAGCGTCTCACTGCTCAGTTCTGTCTGTGTAATTAGTCCAGTGTTTCCTGTATTTCACTGGCTTCTACTCAGCTCTGTCCGTTATAGTGGTGGGTCTACATCACTGGCATGCCAATAAACGGGCAGCCTTAGAATGGGATGGTTATGCATCACGCAGTGCAATTACTCTTTGGCCGGACTCAATTTCCTGCAGTGAATGTCACTGTGGTGTGGGAATTTGTTTGCGACGTGTCAATTAATGCCATGCAGTCGGGTTATCTTAAAATGGATACACGGACAGAAACAAGGTTTGACTAATTAGGTGGTGCAAGAATTTAATGCTTAAAAGTTGGTAGTTTCTCAAGCCGCCAAGAAAGTTCCTTCTGTTGTCTGCTTACTAAATTTATTGATGCTGTCACTGTATTAGGTTAGGGGCATGTGGCTGTGATTGGGGGGACAGCGAGTGAGGAAATGTAGAGTCGACGGGAAGCGGTGTCATTCGCTACTTTGGCGTTTGGGTGGACTAACACATGAAGAATCTGATGGAACAGCCGGTATCGGGACCAGCATTTTGATTCATTCCTCCTCACCTCCATCTTCGCAAAACAAAAAGTCGTAACCTGTCAACGTGCATTATGTAACGTTAGGCTGGTCGCGTGTTTTGGCGTCTGTTGACACCGTCTTTATTGGCCGCTACCTTAATAGCGTATTGGCAGTTCAAAAGGCGAAGCTGATCCGTAGGATGTGTGAAAGTTGAGAATCTGCGTGACGTCACTGATCAAGGTCAATCGACAAATGTAATCTGTATTTTTGTTTGTTCTGAGAACAGATGAAAAGCTCTAGATGAAATTTCGGTTTGATGTTTAAAACAGTTGGCACATACGAAAGGTTAGGTTAGGTTAGGTTAGGTTTGTAAACATTACCAGTTTACAGAGCTGAACAAAAAATTGCAGGCTTTTAAGGCACAGTATTACTTTCTACTATAAAAAATCCCATCTAGTGTCCCTAATGGAACTCTGATTTATCGATGCCACTTTTTATCGAAAATATATCGGTTCGTAATGGTGGAGGATAAAACTGATGCAAATACTGTATGTAGCAAATGGAGATTGCTTAAAGTCTGGCTCGGATGGAAACAATGTATATAAATACAGTTTTTCCCTTAGTATAATTTGTGTCTGATGTTCTATTTTTGTAGCTCTCTAGCTCACACAAAATGCTGAATCGGCTGGAATTGTGCAGAGTAACGGTCGGCAACCAGCGGAGCGGACACTTTTGTCTTCACAGCCGCCTGGACATTGGCTCTGCGGCCCAAACCTGCCATGCGATGGGCGTAGGTACGCGGGTAAAGTGTGACGTTTGCTACTCACTGGTACAGACACTGGTACCTGTCTCACGGTACAGTGTGCTGTCTACACGGTACCACTGCTACTCACTGGTACAGACACTGGTACCTGTCTCACGGTACAGTGTGCTGTCTACACGGTACCACTGCTACTCACTGGTACAGACACTGGTACCTGTCTCCCGGTACAGTGTGCTGTCTACATGGTACCACTGCTACTCACTGGTGCAACCACTGGTACCTGTCTCACGGTACAGTGTGCTGTGTACACGGTACCACTGCTATTCACTGGTACAGACACTGGTACCTGTCTCACGGTACAGTGTGCTGTCTACACGGTACCACTGCTACTCACTGGTACAGACACTGGTACCTGTCTCACGGTACAGTGTGCTGTCTACATGGTACCACTGCTACTCACTGGTACAACCACTGGTGCCTGTCTCACGGTACAGTGTGCTGTCTACACGGTACCACTGCTACTCAGTGGCGTGCAGCCAGTCGAAGTCTCAATGTATATTTGTTAAACACAAACTTCCTCAAAAACATGTAAACACAACCACGTCAGCAATTCTGCCAAACACGAGGTTCCCACGGTGACGAGTGTGAAGGCTAACATGACGCCGTGTAGCCCGATGCGCTGCTTCCTTTTTCAGTGCACACGGCATTAAACCCCCCAAAACGGGTTTTCGTCATTTAAGAGGCATGTGAATTTGTGCTAAGACACTGGCAAGGGTGAGGGTAAAGGTGTCCTTGAACACACCACGAAGGCGTATGGGGGAGTACGTAGAGCTCCACTCATGCTTACCCTCTAAACTGCATGAAACTGACCCCAGCTGGGTAGAATGAAAGTATACATTATCCTTTACTGATACCCCTTCAAGACTGGCCATTTTATTGGTCACTTCTGCATAACTTTCACTGCTGCCATCTTGTGTCCTCATTCGTATAACTTTTGTAACTCCCCTAATGATAGAAGAGCAAACCCAGTGTTTTTATATGTTGGGGTAATATTAAAAATGTTATGTATATATATATATATAAATTAACTATTTTAAAGTGCGTGTGTTGCAGATTGCACTAGAACACACTGTCCGTACACATATGTCCACAAAATGTGAAGCTGTGAAATCAGGAATTAAAGAACGCGTAACAAACTAGCAACAAATTTAATTACTCTATCCCATCCAGTAACTATTACTTGAATTTGGCTGATAGGCTTCGTAGACCTCTTGTTGATTATGCCCTTGATTTCTTTGCCGTCAACTTTGGCATGCAGCATTGTTTGGCTTGCGAGGTTAGTAAGGCACACACTGGATTTCTTTACGTCAGAAGTGATGGGAACGTATAAAGAAGACTGTGTTAACACACATCACAGCAAGCACCATTATTATTATTATTATTATTATTATTACTGTTATAATTAACATTTTTGATGAAATATGGCACAGTTAACTTTCATTCGAATTGTCGCATGTAGCAGCCAATGGATGCTCTTTGCTGACACTGGGCCTTGTGAGTGGCACAACCGGGCGGCCGCTTTCTGCTTTCTTTCCTTACTTTCTCCAAGCCCATCCTACCTTAGCAGCTCACTCCGTGTGTACCGTCCGACTAGGCATGTCGTTTCCAAATTTACGTCTCGGTCTGCGGCCTTCGCTTGAGTGATCTGGTACCGGATCGGACAATTGCTGGTGTTGTGCGGTGTTTTGCGGTGTTGTGGGTGTTGTGTGGTGTTTTGCGGTGTTGCGTGGTGTTTGCGATATTTTGCGGTGTTGTATGGTGTTTTGCGGTGTCGTGTTGTGTTTTGCGATGTTGTGCGGTGTCTTATGTTGTTGTTTCACCTGCCTATTGTTTGCTGAGCTCTACGCAACACCACGTATTTATAAACAGTCTGCAGCTATTCTGCATTTCTCTTTGCACACGACGTCCAGGTACAGTGGAACTTTGTAGTCCTTGTATTTGTGTGGTCTACAGTAGGCCTGTAATTGTCTGTCTGTCTGCATCAAACCTACGTTTAATGGACTCTTATTATACGCCAAGTTTGGCTGTTCGACTAATATTCCGACGCGTTGCGGCGCTCTTAGATGCCTTCCTCGGGGAGTTAAAATACTTTTCCGTGTTCTATCTTTTCACCACTATAACGTGCAATACAGCAACATAGGAGCTACAGCAATGTCACTTGTGGCAAACCAATAATATTTAAAAGTCAAGTGCTCTGAGTGGCAATGGAATTTTAAAAATTAATCGTCGAAGCCACTTGCATGAACTTTAGAAATTTTGCGTCGGTATGAGGACTGCAGTTCGGCAATGTGCAGCTGGACGGGTGTTTGTGGCCAGTTGGTGGGTCGGAAAATTTGACAGCTAAGAAGGGACTCGCTGAGGACGGCACCGACGAGCGCCGAATTGCTTCATAGTATCAGTTAGACAGCGTGACTTGGTTTGTGAGAGGAGCACGTTAAAGGTTGGTCTGATGCAGACAGATGCTTATGAAGGCAATGCGCTGTAGACTGTGTTTGTGCGTTCCGACAGACAGCCGTGAGGCTGTGATTTTTGGTTTGTTTCACATCTTAACAAACTGATTTATTTTTATTTATCTAATTATTGTGTTCTCAACTAGCGTTATTTGTGGGATTTCCCCACCAGCTGTTGCAGCTATTCCCTCATTAGATGGGTTGATTTTTGTGTGTTGCAAATTTCGCAACTGGACATCTGAGGAGGTGGTGGAATTCTCAAGCGGTAGCATTCTGGGTGGTTATTGTGCCTAATGGTCATTATTATTTTGCGTTAATTTACGTGATTTTGTTCAAGGTTAAATTTTCATGCTGTGGGGCATGACTGGAGAAGTGCCCCATTTGTCTGGCATTAGTACAGGCCAGTTCGTTCACACGCGCATACCTCACAAGTTTCGTGGTGAGGGCTGTACAACATTGTCCATCAGGGATTTCGAAGAGCTGGAGACGTCGTACTGTTACCTGAACACCGTAATCCTCTGCCCTGATACGACTTTTTTTAGTAATATATTTCAGGGGTGTACATGTTACGTTGTGGTATGCAGTCGCGCGCGGTAAATTAATTGAATGGTGAGAGCTTTGCCAGGCAGCCTAGCACAAGTCGAATTTACCAGCCAGGCGTGTTTCTACACGTGCACTACACGTGTAGAAACCGATTGCGTCATCTTGCCGGTTTGGTCTCTGTAAGACAGGCAGGTTCACAAATTAATGATGCGGTGAAAGTCGACTTGCGGGTGCCGTCGGACGGCTATGGACAGCTCAGACCGCAGTGGGCCAGAAAGGTACGGAATTCTACGGGATACTTATCAACTGTCTTGGAATTTGACATAGTCTGGTGGAAATTTGCCGACGTTTCTTTGAAACCTACCAACTATTTACTTAGGGTAGAAGTCTACCTTTTCGCTTAAGATCGAGGTAACAGGGGACTCAGTCGTTGTTAATTTGGTATCAAACTGCACAAAATGGCGTCACAGACGACGACAATCAGCGTGGTCTTGCTGTTTGAATGCCGGATCTCCTATGTGTTGGGGCGTTTGAAATAGAGTTTTGAGGGTTGTGTTTGGTTCTAATAAATAGGATTAACACGAAGACGAAGAAGTTGGTATGCCTGATTGGTGATGAGGTTCGTAAATTCTGCTCTTAATCTAATGTAGCTGTTAGGCTGACAAAGTGGTGGAAATGAAAAGATTAAACTTGTGTAATGAAATTAGAAAATAAGGCTGTAATAAAAGTACTTACAGCCGCAAACTGTTCAAGGAGCTATCGAGTTTTAGTGGACAAGCGTGGATTGAGGGATAATTTGAATACGAATTGTGTTCGAATGGAGTTAGGGGATTCGGAACGAAGAGTTGTAGAATGGCAGGTGGGTAAATTTGTCTCGGAATCGTGACCAATGCCATGCTCTAGTACAAATGATGTTGACAGCAATATTTGTTACCATTCAGTAGCTGTTGGGTAACAGAACTTGGCGGTGACTACAAATTGTTGCGCAGCTTGTTGTGCTGTGTGCTATATTCCCCCTCACTTCACCCCACTAGTGTGCCAGTAAGAATGTGCCTGAACACAGCCTCACTGTCTGTTGCTGGCGCCCTGTGCCTCTCTCCACCACGACACTCGGGTAGAAGGATAAAAGTCAACCAAGAACATTAATCTGAAATAGAAATTCTGAAGCGTTTCTGTAACAAGTAATTGTGTTATCATATTTTTGAGAAAGAAGGGAAGACATGCATTGGATTTTAAACGAAATGGTCGCTCGCCTGCGCCTTATTATTACCATCTTGTCACAAGTTGCCAATCATCCACTAACTTACTTATTCTTCCAAGTGAGCGGAAATTTCAGAAGCCTTGTGCCAGTTAGACGCTATTCCTGCCAAGTTATAACTTGCATAAACTTGATTGCAGCCAGATTTTGCATATCTGAAAGAAAATTCGTTATTTAACGATACTGTATCAAAGTCTTGGGTCATTTGACGATGAGGATATTTAAGTGGACGTGCTTAAATATTAAGGAACGTAAAGTGCCGGGTTCGTACTTCGGATTGTGCCACTAATATTTCCTCCATACAGTTTACTCCGTTACTGTGTCAGTACAAACAGTATAGTGCGGATTACTAAAAGAGTTTGAAAGTCAAGTCACAATAAATAAATAAATAAATACATACATAATATAATACATTCATATATAAAATTTTGGCTTATGATATTTGAGCTGCTCATAATGATGACTGTTACTGACACGTAACATAGTGTAGGTCGATTGATATGTAAGAAGTCTGATGGAAACTGCCTGCCTCCTTCTTCAGGGCGGGGGCGTAAACCGCAAGTGAGTTCTGGTAGGGAATAGAGAAGGGAGCGTTTTGAGCGAGACAAAAGGGTGGCAGTGGCCATGAGGAGGGGTGTTTTGTGAGTTTATGTATAAGTCAGGGGGTGAGTAAACGGCTGTGAAGGGAGGAATGTGAGTGGATAAGAGAGGAAAAAATTATACAGCCTTAATAAAATACAGAAAATGGAGTACAAGCCGTATAAATTATATAGGTATCGGGAAGGAAGTGAGCAAAAGAACATTATAGTTCAGTGAGTGCTAAGGGCATACACTGTACAGTGCACAATATAGTTCAGTGAGTGCTAAGGGCATACAGTGCATAGTGCACAGTATAGTTCTGTGAGTGCTAAGGGCATACACTGCACAGTGCACAGTGTAGTTCAGTGAGTGCTAAGGGCATACACTGCACAGTGCACAGTATAGTTCAGTGAGTACTAAGGGCACAGTGCACAGTGCACAGTATAGTTCAGTGAGTGCTAAGGGCATACACTGCACAGTGGACAGTGTAGTTCAGTGAGTGTTAAGGGCATACACTGCGCAGTACACTGTATATTTCAGTGAGTGCTAAGGGCATACAGTGCACAGTGCACATTATAGTTCAATGAGTGCTAAGGGCATACACTGCGCAGTACACAGTATAGTCCAGTGAGTGCTAAGGGCATACAGTGCACAGTATAGTTCAGTGAGTGCAAAGGGCATACACTGCACAGTGCAGAGTATAGTTCAGTGAGTGCTAAGGGCATACACTACACAGTGCAGAGTATAGTTCAGTGAGTGCTAAGGGCATACACTGCACAGTACACAGTATAGTTCAGTGAGTGCTAAGGGCATACAGTGCACAGTGCACAGGCTATCTTCTGAGTCTACACGCAGTGATATTCCAGTGTGTTTATGGCCCTCAAAGTATCTTTTTTACAATGTTATCCAACAAATGCACACAATTTTCATTTCATCCACAATAATATTTTTAAAAACATAGCGCTCCTTCATGTTTCGGACCCTACTGGTCCATCATCCGGGCGTACTTTAATTGTTGTTGTATAAAACAGTTACTGAGGAATATTTCGATCTGTTGCATTTGTTGAAGAACAGGTGAGATTCTGCCGTGTGGACTGAATGTGTGTGTATGTGGTGTGTGTGTGTGTGTGTGTGGTGTGTGTGTGTTTGTGTGTGTTGGTGAGTGTGGTGTGTGTGTGTGTGTGTGTTTGTGTGGTGTGGTGTGTGTGTGTGTGAGTGTGGTGTGTGTGTATGATGTGTGGTGTGTGTGTGTGTGTGGTGTGTGTGTGCGTGTGAGTGTGTGTGTGTGTGTGTGTGGGGTGTGTGTGTGTGTGTG
>Ga0123353_10017021_pt1 | contig 10660 bp, 5 predicted proteins | sample TergutLab28metaG_3_FD_92763 | JGI IMG/M metagenome (GOLD analysis project Ga0123353, IMG submission 92763) | Labiotermes labralis P3 segment gut microbial communities from Petit-Saut dam, French Guiana - Lab288 P3 | ecosystem: Host-associated > Arthropoda: Insects > Digestive system > Gut ... | reverse complement strand
GTAGTTGTGACCACTTCAACTCAGCTTTCTTTCACACCAATGAAATCTTTATAATCTGTTTCCATTTTCCTCTTATGTTCTACCTGCAACCTAAGCCTACAGAGTACCACCACCACAACTGGCCTGCTATTCAAATCACATATCCTGCTCTAGTCTTCTGTAATAACTATTTGTGAGCAGTTTACTTTTTCGGAGTAACCTGACGGTGGAGGCAGCAAGTTCCTCCGAAACGTTGGTACCAGAAGAATATGATGGTTTATTACAGTTTTCTATAGCCTGACCGTAGTTATTATTACGAATAACAGTTACGAAACAAAAGTCCGCAACTGAGTACATAAAACTGGCTAAGAGAAATAACGTACATTATATACGGCACACTCTTTTGACACATATTCTAAGTAGCTTTCTGGCTGAAAACACATGCGTTCAAAACTAAAACTATATCTCGAAGTGCACCAGATGATCCGTGTCTGCACGAGTCTGTAACCGGGCTGCACACATCATATATAACCCGTTTGTAACCACTCACTCTGCTGATCGGTCTGGAACGGAGTGTCTACTACAAATGCATCTGTGCTTGTGTTGTCATTTATGTACACGTTATCAACGTGTCTTTGCATGTGTGTGTGTACGTGTGTTTGACACGGTTGGGATGTGAAGGAAGTAACAGGTTAGAAATGTTATTTGTGATATGATGTGGCTGATGTTTAATTAATGGTCAATTTTCACTTTTATTGAATTTGAATTTACAGTGTTATAATCCTGTCCTATCTCCTGATTACGACATAACCTTCATTTCGAAATCGGATTAAATGTACATAATTCACAAAAGTCAGATGTTTTGTGAGTGCTGCGGTTTGTACGTTAGAAGTGAGACAAGTCGAGAATTGAATTAACGTTTATGGATGGAAAGTTCATAACGGTCATCCTTTGTGAGTAAATGAACTGAAACCGTCTGCAGAAGGTTTTGTACGTTAGTTGCTTGAAGTATATGTCCACTGCTTCTTGACCTAAGCACTAGATGGAATTAAGTGGTCATCCTCATACTCCGACCGCTTTATCCCGAGGCAAAGAATCTCCCGTATCCATCGTATAGGAGGCTGGGTGGGCGCCAAAGCCGGTCTGGACGTTTTGGAGAAGAGAAAATCTCTTGCCTCTTACAGGTTTTGAACCCCAGAGTGTCCGACCGTTAGCCTAGTTCACTATACTGACTACCCTCTCCTGTCTTGTATGATGTGAATGTAGGCTTATTGAAAAGTAGTTAGAAGACAACATACACTTGACAATTCATAATTGCATGCATATTTGTGTAGCCTTTTATATGGAAGAACATATTCTGGCCCCCATCTCAAGAATGCCCATAGAGGTTGCTCCTGAATGATGGCTATTGGCAGCATTTTGTAGATTTTATAAGTGAGTGGAGGTGGTGATGAAAATATATTATATTTTCTTTCCTTTCTTCAATCTGCCACCTGGATATTTCCAGAATATCTTAAATTAGTCTTTATCTTTTTTAGTTCATTATTTACTACTAATCTTACCACTGAAACTTCATACACTGCACTACACTTATAACTACAATTCAAGGTGGAACACTGTAAAGTGTGGGGTTCCTCAGGGTTCAGTTCTGGGTCCCTTACTTTTTTACATGTACATCAGTTATTTTCCAGGGACAATTTATAAACTCTGTCAGGTTATAATGTTTGCTGATGACTCCAGGATGCTTATTACAACTAGTAATTATGAGAACTAAATTGAATATCTAATTCTGTCTTACATCATATATCAAAATGGTTTCAGGCAAATCCATTTCTATTAAATGCAGATAAAACAAATAGAGTACAATTTAAACTGGCTAAATTCTCCTACTATCCATTAAATTTAACGGATAATGTAAAATTCTTGTTGAAACTGACGCTATATAATTTTTAGGTTTACATTTGGGTAGCCACCTCGTGTGGAAGACTCACATAAGGTCTTTATTAAATAATTTGAGTACTGTATCTTTTATCTTGAGAAGACTATCTCATATACTAAACACAGAAACACTGAGATTCATATATTTTGCTCATTTTCATGCATTGATAAAGTATGGTACAATATTTTAGGGCACATCAACTATTACACATGAGTTTTTCTTGATTCAAAAATGGATAATAAGAATTATGTAGGGAATAGGTCCAAGGAACTCATGTAGAAACTGGTTTAAGAAACGTAATATAGTAACGTTTCCAAGTTTGTATTATTTTTGTATGTATGATGTTTGTTGCTAACCATCTGGATAACTTTCAGGCTAACTCCTCAATACATTGTATAAATATGAGGCATAAAATCCTTTAGTGAAATATTCTTTTATTCAAAAAGGTGTTACTTACTTCTACAAAATTTTTATAGTTTACCAGCAAGCATATTGAAACTTCAAATGACTAAATTAATTTTAAGTCTGAGTTAAGAAAGTTTATTGTTCTGCATGCAGTTTATTCTATAGAGGAGTTCTTATCAAATGATCAGGATTATATCTAGTCATTTTAACTATTCAGTCATATATTGTATTGAACAACTTGTAGCTATCTTGTTTTATGAATATAACTCTGAATAATTATTATACATTTCATATTTAATAGTATGCACATTTTTTTTTCTGTTGTTAGTCATTGTGATTACATCTTGTGAAACCTGTGGATATTTAATTTGTAACTTGTGATGAAGTTGTGTAACTGCACCAAGTATTATTTTGACCTATTTCATATTCAATCATAATTGAACAGATCTTAGATCTATGAAAAGTGTTTGTTTGTTTGTTTGTTTGTGTGTGTGTGTGTGTGTGTGTGTGTGTGTGTGTGTGTGTGTGTGTGTACACTGTAAGTTAAGTAAAATAAGGAAGGTTGTGCATATATTTGATCTTCGACCCTAGATAGTTTACAGGATCATAACCCTTTAATTTTGCAAAATTGTGTAGTCTGACTGTAATATGAACAGTGTTTAGATATGTAACTACATTTGCATGTAATTGTACAGTATTTTTGAAATACAATTTTGTACAAAATTACATAAGGAATTCTGTGTATTAAGTTAGTACTATTCACAAACAAACATATCTTTATATGTTTATTATATTGCATAATTATTTTATGGTGATAGTGTTTCAGCACTTCATTTCTCCCACCAGAACACATTCCATCAAAATGACAAAGTTATTGGAGTGGCTTTTTGGAGTGGGAATTTTCCTTGGAACATGGGTTGCCATAATTTCAAGGCATATCCAAGCCCACCTACTTGAAGAGTGGATGTCTGTCATCATCCCCCTACCTCTGTTTCTTCCAGCATTATTTGGGGTGAGTATTGTGGTGCCACAGTTGAGGATAATAGGATATTTGAACACTGAAGGTTTTTCACAGAAATTACGTCTTTGTTAAGATCCACTTTGTAGTTTCATTGCACAAAACATTGGAAATGATCTAGGTGCAAGGGCCATTGTGGTGCCCACCATACTATACTCTAGTTTTATTATATTAACAGTTACTCACTTCTTATAAATAGTCATTATATTTGCCATTTGTTATTGGAACCTGTCCTTAATATAATTTGCAGATTATTTAAGCCTTTAATTTCTTGTCATAACAAAGTATTAAAAATAGGCATAACCACATGCCCACGTTTTTTGTGATTACTTACATGTCTCCACGGTTCAAACTGCTACTTTATAGCTTTGCTCACTGTGAAATATAGTTGACACGTGCTTCATATTTTTCATGGTAGCAGAATCCTGCGGTAAATACTGTCAAGAATATCACAGTAATTTTTATAAAAATAATTGAAATTAACATTCTAGGTGTTGCATTATGACTCTTTCGCAGTGGGTAGAGTCTATCAAGGTTACTTTCACACTGTGGAAGGATTGACAAGCACATCCAGCATGTCTGTCTAAGAAAGTCACTCTGCCCATATAGAATCGTGCCTGTCAGTCTTCTACACTTTGTTGAAATGACCTTCAACCATATTAACAAAAATTCACAGTTGTGTTAGCTGGTATCCTATGTAATTATTTATTGATCATTGAGAGCACAAAGGGATGACATCAATCTGTTTGAGGTTATGTTTCATATCTATAAGGTTCTGAAGGTTGGTGACTGAATTGTCTTCTTATTAATGGGGCAATATAATTTCTTCCAGAACTTGTTTAATAAGTTCTTTATGATTGTGGACAGCGGTGATAAATTAGTTCAGTTTTGCCTACAACAATCCTGCATTTTACTCCAGTCAAGCAGTGTGAATGTTAGAATGAGTTCCAAAATCACTAATATCTGTGTGACATGAGTGTCACTGTGATTCACTCACATGTGATTTCATTGCAGCTTTATGCAGTGTCAACAGTGCTTTGGCGGGTGTATACTTTCAATAACTGTGAAGAAGCAGCCAAAGAGTTACAAAAGGTAAGGTAATAACATACATAAGTAGTTTTCAGGTGAGTAATCTCTTTTGTGTTTTCAGTAATTAATAAAATATATAAATTTGTAGTCCAACACAACTTTATTATGTAAAACCCCTTGTAAGTTACAGCCTGAAGATGGCTTCATGATATCCGAAACCTTATAGCTTCTGTGTTCCTTTAATTAATTATATTTTACATAATAAAGTTGTGTTGGCCTATAAATTTATATATTTTATTAAATACATAGATTCATATGGTGGTAAAATACACAGTGCAAAATACATTTGTTTTAGAAACAGAATTTATATCATTTGAAATTTATGTCTTGGGTCTGCCATTGTAACATTCACAGTTGTACATGGCATTGCATCTTTTCTTTGCATTTCATATTGGTGACCATGAATATCTTGTACTGGTTACAAGTCTTCTTTGACTTTATTGCGCATGATTGTCATAGGTTGCGTTCATAGTCTTCATTCAAAATGTGCTGAATTTGCTTTGTGCCAAGCGGTGTAATGTAACATCACTCCTTGACATTTATAGCAAGCGAGTTACAATCACTATCGTGCTACTTGTTCCTTTCACTGTCTCTTATAAATGCCAGTAGTTCATAGGATTTTATAATATGGCAACTAATGGCATTGTGGTTTTGATAAGAAGAGCATGTTATTTCCAAGCCTACCTTAGATTTTCTGGTATTAGTTTTCCTTAGCAGTTAACAGTTTTTAGCTGCAAAATTGTGAAGAACGACTTAACTTCATCATGTCTGTCCGTCTCTCTGCATGGTATAACAGCTCCCACCAGGTGGATTTTCATGAAATATGATCTTGAGTATGTTTTGGAAATCTGTATAGAAAATTAATGTCCCATAGCTTTTTCCCTAAAATCATGCCATTTATGAGATAATGAGGAAAAATACAGTAAGGGCCAGACAGGCCAGTGAACAGTATAATACGGTACATGAACTTCACATACTGGATAGCTAAGGCTACAGACACACATCAGAATTTGTAATACTGATTGCTTTTCCATGGCAGCAGGGCTTATGGAAATGCGCCTCAGTGTTACATTATACATACATTGCCTGTCTTGTTAAGTTATAGCATCTGTGTAACAAGAAAAATTATGTCTGCCTCAGTGTCAGTGTACCGAACGAGGACAAGTTAGTTAATCAAATGAACGTGTTAACCAGCATGTTTCAGGAGACAGTGAAATTCAAACCCCCACAACTAGTGGACTTCATTCTGTGATTTTGAGCATGATATTGTAAAGAATGAATTTTTGTGCTGTCAAGATGAATGTGTTGAGTGTGTGTTAGTGATGTGTAAATATTTTTTCTCAACAATGAGTAAACGTTCAACACTCAGTTTTTTTGTGTCACCAGAGAGCAGTATGTAGTCTTAAATACTGTGGATTGTTGAGTAAATTCAGCATTAATTTTGTATTTTCACTGGATAAGATTTTTTTTAAATTTATCTGAGAGTTAAATATTTGTTTGCACTACCAATATGAAATACTATCTTATGTCATTTGTTGTGCCAGTAACTCATCATATTCTTAATCTGCAGTGAAAATTCAATAAAAAGAAGCAAAAAAGGGGGAAATATAATTTTTCCTATACCACAGTAAATTCAAAAATATTCCCTCTCACTCCAGGCACTGCCATAGTGATAATACCTGGTATTGAGAGGGTTAAAAAAAGAAGTTATACAGCTCTTCTGTTTGGGTTCATTTGTGTAGTTCTTGCAAAAGTAGGTTCTCAAAATTTTTGGAAATTTAGTCATATGTGTACATAGGTAATAACTGACCTCAATGGCCAAAAAGAATTACTTGCTGTAAAGACTAATTTTATGATCACATACGTGCTTGACTGTAGCCAGTACTATGGCATTGGTATGTAATTACCATTTTATTTCCAACAATGTGTGTGGCAGTACACAGAATAAAGATAGTCTGGTTTGGATTGTCAAATTATTGGACAATTGCAGAAATAATTTTTTATGCCAGTAACCGAATTCTTTCACATTTAAAGTGTGTATGATAACCAGAATGGAACATCGGATCAGCATATTGGATCTGTTGTTGTCGTCGTCATTTGTTATTATTCTTTTTTTTTAATAGGAAATCCAGCAGGCAAAAGCTGATTTGAGGCAGAAAGGCATTACATTCCAGGATGACTAGTAACTGAATGTAGCACAACACAGTGGCTGACCCTGTGTACAGACTTATAAAGACTGATCTTGTTGTGTGGAATATGCATTGTGTGTGGACATACAGATTAACTAATCATATGTCAGAAGCTTCCTTGTTCCTGATTTTAAAGTCAGAATAATGAATGCATTATGATGTGTCGTATAAAAGATAGAAAAACATATACTATATTTATATGCTTGTAAAACATATGCACGTATTTACAGTTTTATGTTTTCAAGAAAATGCCTGTACAGCATATGTTTAAATTTGTATGCAATTGTAAGGCATCCCATTTTGATTAAAAAAAAAATCTTGTCTTATATTGAGATAAATATGATAGTAGAACTGAGAAACACATAGCACCAAAATTAAGTGCTCATGAGAAGGAATATGTAACCTTCTTGCTATGGGATGGGTACAAAACTGTGTTTATATGTGAAGTTCAACAGCATTATGTTCGGATTGGCCCATTATCCGATTCTGATCATCACAGAGAAACATTTCTACTGGATGTCCTGCTGCTTCTGTGATGGTGTTGCACCATCATGCTATGGTATGGCGACTATGACATCACAAATCTTCATTACTGTAAGAGTGATCACATTTCAGCACCAACTGCACATCTGAGGTTCGTACAGTAACAGTTTTAAGCAGGGAAATAATACTGAAGTTAATCACAGAGAAATAAGCTTTGAAATGCTTTTTTTTTTCTTTCTTTCTTTCTTTCTTTCTTTCTTTTTCGTGGGGGGCAGTTGTGGGAGGAAGCTGGTACAAAGTACTAGGGCCTGCTGGTCTGGAAAGGGGCCCAGGGCCCAGTTGTGTTGCATATTTTGAAGCTTCGCACTCCATGCACTCTTGCCGTCAGTCACTTCTTTTATTCCAACTAAATGCACGCAATATGTTAAATACATACATTTCTCACCAATTACCTTGTACATGTTTCGGTTTACGTTGCGTTACTTTCTCAAAAACTATATGCTTTTTGCAATATTGTTACACAGGTTTCTCTATAAAATGTAAAAATACCCTGTTTTTTTAAAATTTACAATGATGTTACAATGTTTAAAACAATATGTATTTTGTCCTTTTGTATCTTAGAAATCTTAAAAATGTTAGTTAAAATCCTTAATTGTAGCACATTAATATCTGTTGGCTCCTGCCTTGTATTATGTATGTTGGCAATATATGTGTTTACTGTATCCAGGTGTGTTTGGGTCAATAATGGTGTAGGGATCTTGAGAGGACCCCATTGCTATTGTTATATTGTTCCTCAATCTTGGTGTGCTGGGTAGAGGAACAACATAACACTTCATTCCAGGAGCTTGTCATGACATTGCTAAATATTAAATGAAGGAGACTCAGAAACAAATGCCCATTACTCATTTATTCAGAAATAAGCTTTCATTTATAAATTTACATTATGTTAAGTATTATAAACATTGGACATCTCACTGTATTTTCTTCATTATTTAACAAAACTTTGAAGTTGACAACTCTTCTTATTGTCTTTGTAATTTAACAAAAAAAATTGAGAGTCTCTTTCATTATTCTTCGATATTATTCCACATTTCCAAAAATCCAGTCAGGTCAAACAATCAGAACTCTACTCTCTGTGTATGTGTGTGTGTCTGAAGGGAGAGGGGAGGGTTGAGGTGTATGAATTTGTTTGTAAATCTGTATACACCATACTTCAGTAAACAGATTATTACAACTATCATTACACAATTACATACATACATACATAATACATACATTGCATACATGCATACGTACACACATACACAAACATATATCCATGTATGTAAAATGGAAGTAACAAGAGGCTGGAGGAAGCTGCATAGTCAGGAGCTTCATAGTTTCTACTTGCCGCACATAATTAAAATGAGAGAATCGAAGACGATGAATTGGGTGTGGCGTGTGGAAAGCAGGGAAGGGAAGAGCAATGCATGCAGCAGTTTGGCAACACACCATAGGGACTGTCTCTTCACTCACCGAGCATCACTTTAGTATTTGTTTTTCCTGCTGCACTGACAAATGTAGAAGTCGGACTTTTTCAGAAAATGTATCCTTAACATTACCTTTAGTATCCCAATAGTCACAAAACAAACTCACTGACCTTTATGAATAATATCTCCCAAAGCACTAACATCCAAACACTCACCTCATTCTCTGTCTTTGAAAGTGTGCATGTTATTAATGAAGGATCATCCTCCTCTTTCATATCTGTATGCTGCTTGTGACTGTCAGAAAATGTGAGATGAGTCTCAGCATATGAAATTGATTTTAGATCTGTGGTATCATAGGTCTGCTGGAAAACCACAGTGGTCATGTCACAACAGAGATGCCTCATCTTAACACTTGGATTTACATAAGCTTCTTTTACAACCATTTTACATTGCAAAGTAGACGTTCTTTCCATGCATTTTTGCATTATATTTCAGATGAAAACTGTGGAAGCCACAATGTACATCTGTGCAAAGCAATGTATTATAGATGGCCTGTTTTTAGTGAACACAATGCATAGTGAATGAATAAATAAATAATTATGCACAAAACTCACAAAGACTGCTACTTCCCTCTCTTATGGATTTTCCTTCATACAAATATAATACTGTTCGTGTTACTTTAGGTAACATAATGCAACAAAAAATATAATTTAGATTTTGGTTAGCATGCTAGGCTTGTCTGTGAACTAACAAAACCTGAAACACAATTCCCAATTTCATGCAACTGTACATAGTCATATGTTAGAGGGTTTTGTGTTATTTATATTATCAGTAGCGTTACTTCAGTAAAGTGGGTTTCTTTTATCACTGATAGTAGCACTGAAGCTCCCACAGGATGTCCCAGCAGATGCAGGCTTTCTACATAATAAAGCTGTTGTGCTCTGTTTGACAATAAAAGAAAGATCCTGTATGTTCATTTTCAGAAGAGCTCATTACTTAAGTGGGTGAGTACTCTGTGTTATGTTAATTGAGTTTAACTTCAACATTGCTGCTGTGTTTATCTTTATTCAACACAGTATTTAATACATGTTTTAACTTCAACATTGCTGCTGTGTTTATCTTTATTCAACACAGTATTTAATACATGAACTGTAGGAATTGCTATAGTCTGTCTCCCATAAGAAATTCACAGTCCTACTTCTGTCCATTAGGTGGTTCTTTCAAACTGAAATGTGAATGAAAGATTTTCAACACTGCAAATGAAGCAGAATGATGATGCGGCTGTAACATTCAGGTGTTTTACTCGCGTCTACTGCCACATAAGGATGGTGGACATGGCATATGGAAGGAAATCCGATTTGTAAGCAAATGACCAAATATTCTGCAACTTTTCAGGAAAACACAGAATACACACAATGGGCATAAAAAATCCATGAGTCATTAGCAGGATGAACTTCTTGTGCAGTGTTGTGAGGATACTACAGAAAGTAAATAATACTTCAATTCAAATATTCATTACAGAATTACAGAGAAACACTCCTGAAGACACAATGATTAAATATCAGCATGTGTGCCAAATACTGACCCAATTTCTGTCACTTGGAAGCCTCAGTATGGAATCTCTAACTCTGCAGAATCAAGTGCCCTAACATGATACAGAATAAAATGAACATACCTGTATGCTAATTTGATGTGTATTGGACCATACATCATCTTGATAACTGAAGAATAAAATCCAACTAGATGCCACTTATTATGTCATTATGCTTATGTTAGGCTGAACGTGTATCGGGCACCATTATGCCCATCATCAGGAGCTCACGGTGATAGTGTTGGTTACCACATAGGCCATCTGGTTGTCGAGTTGCTGCAGGTTGGAAGCTAAGTGCAGGCAGGATGGATGAGTATCCGGACCGAAGGCTGTAACACGACAGCCTTCGGTCTGGACACTTATCCATCCCGCCTGCACTTAACTTCCAACCAGATGGCCCATGTGGTAACCAACACTATCGTTGTGGGCTCCTGATGATGGGCATAATGGTGCCTGAAACATGTTGAGCCTAACATAAGCATAATAAAGTAATAAGTG
>Ga0123353_10017020_pt1 | contig 10660 bp, 4 predicted proteins | sample TergutLab28metaG_3_FD_92763 | JGI IMG/M metagenome (GOLD analysis project Ga0123353, IMG submission 92763) | Labiotermes labralis P3 segment gut microbial communities from Petit-Saut dam, French Guiana - Lab288 P3 | ecosystem: Host-associated > Arthropoda: Insects > Digestive system > Gut ... | reverse complement strand
TTTAATAAAACAACCAAATTTTATACCCCACACCCACACCGTATTTGGGGGGGTTCCCCCCCCCCCCCCCCCCCCACCACAAAAAAAAAAAAACTAGCAACACAGGGACAGTCGATGCGCAGTGACTAGTACAACAGCAGACTGTAGAGCTGTCGCTGGAATCTCAATTACCCGATTTCCAGTTTTGGCAGAGGGAATTTAAATTACAGAAAATGCAACTCGAACAGGCCTTCTAGGCAACACCGCATGATGCTCCAGGACTAGAAAGATATAAAAAGAAGGAAAGAAACAGCAGCTCCCCATCGCATTGTTTCTGCCAAGAAAAGACTCGCCGAACACTGAAAGTCAGCCGGTGGCAAAATATTATTACAAGTGGGTAAAAAGTAAATCAAAATGTTTTTCATTTTTTATTTTGTATTTAAGTGACTAAAAGGAAGTTAAGCAAAAATATAAATATTACAATATATTATTATTAACAAAAACATTCAAAACATAAAGTACTAAAATACGTTTATTTTGGGGAGGGGGGAAGGAAAGTGATCAATTATTGGGCGTATTCTCGCTTTCCTCTAGGAATCCTGGAACATAAGCTCTGCGAAAACCGAAATATGACACTACTGCATCTATTACACCGCAACTTCCGCAAATACGCACGACGCATCAAGTTCGTCTCGTTAATGCATTACTTAGTTAATTACCATCAATTTAATTAAGTTGCTTATGTTTTATTCAGTCGGCCACCTCGTTCACAGTTGCAATAATGGTCGCTTCCGAAAAGAAAGCGAACTTTATTTTGGATTATGTTCGGGACATAAACGTGGTACATAAGTGAATTTCCATACTCAGAATTAAATCTAAGAAAATACACATCACGCAAACTAAGGTCAGTTCAGACCTGTGCATATCAATCTAGTTTAGGTCACAGAGACCTATCAAAGCTGCTGTACTTAATCAGGAACCACTACCTGTCCACAATAAGCCAAATACAACATCAAATACCAGCATTTTTCATCTATTATGTATATTATAAGTAAAAAATCAACGGTTATCCTCAAACTGATCGATAACTTGATCGTGTCGCCTGGCACATCGACTGTCTATGGCAAACTCCGTTTGACTGCAGAATTAGGAAGCTTCTGGATTGAAGCAGCGATTGTGTGCTATCAGCGACAGAATGATTAGAGTCGAATGTATTCACACGAATTGTAATTCGTACATACAAATTTAGGACCGCTAATAAAACTGTTCCGTCATAACGCATTTTCGGCTCTCGGAATCAGCGACACTCCCTTGCGAAATCCTGGGGTTACGAGGAACCTAGTTTGAGGAACACAGGTTTAGCCGATATGGGGGGCGCATTGGCATCAGTAGCTACTTGTCCTTATATATTACATTGCGACATGCAGCAAAAAATCAATTACACAGTAACAACTCGACAGCCCACACTTACACAGCACCCCGAAGCACTGTGCTCAGTGAACGTACGTTTGTGTGGTTATCAATCTTGTTTCCATTTAAGAACGTCTCAAAACTCAAACACACTTGCCACTTGTGGTTGTCCTGAAGCCATCCGGATAAATGCAGTAAGCCACACAGGCTTACTTTCACTTCCTTCAGAACTGATCTTTGCAGCTTACAAGACGCAGTTAAATAAGCTAAGAAAATATCTTCCTTTACAGAACGCGAGCTCTCTTCAGTAAAGTCAGTTTATCATGAATAACATACATACATTACATTACAATGGGTACCGGAATAGGGCAGTCGGTATAGCGACTCGCTACGGGCTGAACGGTCCCGGGATCGAATCCCCGTCGGCGGAGAGATTTTCCGCACCCGTCGAGGCCGGCCCTGGGGCCCAGCCAGCCTCCTGTACAATGGGTACCGTGTCTCTTTCCCGGGAGCAAAGAGGCCGGGGAGTGGCGTTGACCACCCACCCCCCATCTAGCGCCGAGTCTAAAGAAGAGTAGAGATATACCTCTACTCTGCCTCTGAGCCTTCACGGCCTGTTCTAGGGTGAACTTTACCTTGTTAACGGGTCTTCTTTCCGAGGGTAAACGCCGGGGACGTAGAGCTGACCACCCATCCTTTTCTACCGCTGAGGTCGAGTATGGTACAGCCATACATTTGCCTCCCTCTGTACCTGCTTGGTAACGGGACAGAGTTTACCTTTACATGACACACATAAATATCTTAGAAAAACATATATAATACATACTCAGGTATGTACGCACATATATAATATATTACATATATTATACATATTACATATTATATATCATATATACACATTCCGGAGCCCCAAAGTTAGTCAGCTTGACAATACCATACAAAATGCAACAAAGGCCTCAAATAAAGGAAGTATTTCATCCACTTTCAATCTTTGGACATTCATCAACAGGATAAAAGGGGCGCAAAGTATCTTCTTAAATTTGCCTTTCTATTCCTAAGGTTTTAAGGCTGAATGGACAATGGTTGGAACTTCTGATGCCAGCACAATACGCATCTCTCCGAAAATAAGAAAGACTGGCAAATGTTAAAACTACCAGACAGCAGTACCCTTTTCATTTTCGTGGCAACTTCTCCGGTAGCACTGTACACTGCGTTTCTTTTATAGTGTCCCTGAGTACCGCAGCTTTATCGCATAAAGAGCCTGCATCCGCCAAGGCATCCCGTGACAGCCATCGTGCTGACGGAACTGACAGCAGAAGCACTCTGTATTTGTACCACATTTGCAAGAGGTTACTAAACTAATACGTTGCTGTATGAACATTAGGATGGTGGGTTCGGTCGTACTAAATGCAGCAAACGTCCTTCGCGCGGTTGGCAATTATCTCAACAATTTTGACTTCACAGCACAAGGAACTGCCCATCCTGCTGAACACTTCGCCGGTTAATAAATGTTTATTCTGAAAGTCCCTTAGGCCTTAACGTCAGTAAAAAAAGAAAACCGTAAAATTTGTTGAATATTTAAAGTCTTTCGGGATATTACAACGTAAACAGGCAAACAGTACATCAGTCGACAACGCGTTCCGACTTGAATCATCATCAACACTACTGCACTACTGTGAGAACCTTAAATCTCGCAATTCGGACTTTGCTGAAAATTGCAATGCCAAGCAACGACGTACGTATCACCACCTACGCAGTTTCTATGCACCCAACTACTCTTCCTCATTTTCTCTTTGGGGTAGGTGTTAATAAAAGACAAGCAATCCCTGTGCAGGCCTGGACAGACCTGAGGGTTCCAGGAGGTTGAGGCTCCCATATTTCAAGACAATTGGCACATGTAAGTGATAAGGTTGTCAGCCCTAGGCCCCGGCCTGCTTTTATCCCCCAGGAAATATTCTTGGAAGCCTACTCATTTCCCTTAGAACCTGAGTCGACCCCAGGGCCGTGGTGCGGCCGGAAGGATTATTTCAATGAACAATTCCATTCGAATCGAACCCGCAACCTTTCGGCTTGAAGCGCAGTGCCTCATCCACCTGCGCCACCGCGTGCCCCCTAGGTATTAACAGCTCTAAGTTAAATAAAAGTTAAATAAAAGCAGCCACCGTTCATTGCATAAAACATAAATGTCCATACATCTTTCACATCGTTACTACTGTATACAATCACACACGTTGCCTGACGACTTTAGACAGTTTCTTTCGGACAAGAGTGGCACGTCTCCAACACCGCTGTACTTATGAGCGCGATGCTGTTTGGGCAGGTTCATTCACAACCAGGCTACGAGCTAAGTTGTTCCTCCCCAGGTGCTGGCAGAACACCACGAGGCTCAGTACCGCGGTGGTCGGAAATGTTGGGAAGAAGGAACAAATATGCCTACAGATGCAAATGTAGAGGCAGATGTAGGTCACGATGAAGTGCCAAAATAAGCACTGCGTGTTGTGAGTACCTGTTTCCCAGTCCTTTCGAAACACTCCCGGCAAACTTGAGTGCGTTCGCAGTCCTGATGCCGACGAGCAATGGCGTCCGTGTAAGGGTGGAAGGAAACCAAAGGCATCGACTTCTGTGACATCACAGTGCATGCAATTGTGTCAAAAGCGAATTCACCGATGTTTTGCGCACTGGCGGACACTTGAAGGAACATTTTTAGAACGGGCACAGACAACAAAGCAGCGCTGATACAGCACTGATATAGAGTTGTGACCGAGCCGTAAAGCTGACACATCTATCTGGTGCAATCGTTGGCGTATGGAGCTCTACTGTATGATTCACTGTAAGCCTTCAAGGCGTGCAAAGGGCCACCTCTGCCTGCATTAAATGGCTCCCGCCCCAAATATTTGCAATGCAAATATCGCACTAAAAAAGAATGCCTATTGATTTTTAATAGCAAATGTTCCATCGGAAGGCGAATTTCGTCACTGTTTTCCAAAATAATAAAAATGACAAAAAGGAATCTACTGAAAAAAATGTGGCAGAGTAGCAGAAATTCACTGCTTAAGACCACTATTATGCTTACCTAGAGTGCGACATCAGATCACATCCTGATATTAGGGAAATACTGAAAGATGCAAATGCTGTCAAGTAGATACAAAATACTAACTAAAATTAAAAAATCTTAAAACAAGACGGGAAATATACGTATAACGCAATACTAAAACATGTTTCACGTAATCATTGGTACCATGGAAAATACATAAGTACTACGTACTCTGTGTGTATCTGCAGCCTTAGTTATCCAGTCATTCCAAGCGCATGCGTCGTATTACACTGTCATCTATGGCCTGTTTGGCTCTACCACATTTCTTCCACATTATCTCAGAAAAAGAACGACTTTCGGGGGGGGGGGGAGGTTATTGAACATAGAATGTGTGTTTTGAATTTCTCAACAACTTTTGTCTGAAACCTTTATCATTCTAACTCGAACTGAGCGATATCATAAATGTATATTGGTCTTCATGCAATCGAAATTTCTCGACATAATTTTAAAAAATGCTCAGATACCAAATTTCATTAAAATCCGTCCAGTGGTAGCCGAGATGTTCCAAGTCGGCGGACGGACGGACTGACAGACATGACGGAACTAATAATCTCTTTTAGGAATTTTTGCAAAAGCGCCTAAAACGAACACAGAATGCCTTCCACAATACACATCTGCTATTATACCAACTGACAAGAACACAACGGCCAAAGTGAAGACGGAGAGGCCGATTCAATACAACACACCTGACGTAACCCTAGAAAGCTCCAAATGATAAGGTTTCTAAAGCAGTAAGGGACATACTCTCAAAAACATGCAAGTGTAATCATACGAGTGCATTTTTATTACATAACAGTGAAAGTAGGGCAAAAGCTGTGTTTGAAAGAAGAAACTAAGAAAGAAATAAGGAAACATCGAGAAACCATGGCTGACGTACTGCATAAAATTATCCATTCGTTTAAGATTGCAGCTTTCTGGAAGATGACGCCGGCCTTAAGGTGCAGCCAAAACTACCAAACTACAAAGTGATAACAACCACGAAGACCGGAACCTTCAAAGTCACCACTGTGAGAGCCTCGAAACTTATCGTTAAGTTCCACATGCTGCACTGAGACAAAAAAATGTTCGTTTGCTCATGATCTTCTTTAGACCCACAACTGGGATGAACAGATCGTAATGACGGTAAGTCATTACGCAGTTTCTCAGTTTTGTAGGCGTTGCCGTAAAGCATGTCACGAAATCAGACGGAATTAATCAAATGTGAAGCAATAAGATTAAATATTCCGAGTGTGTGTCTGTATACTTGCCTTAGTTATCCGGCATGCCAATCGCAACTTTTCTGCGCCCTATTATAGTGTGATCTGTGGCCTGTCTCGCTCTTTCATATTTTTCTACACTATCTCATACGCGGCATGATTGTCGGAGAAAAAAGTTATTAAACACAAAATGTACGTTTTGATGTTTTCTACAACTTTCGTGTAAAACATTTCTCATTTTAGGAAGAACTGAGCGAGATATTACTCTAAATGTATATTGGTATTCATGTAAAGCACCCGTTATTCTTGCCATACTTTAATTAATAACCCTTAAATTCTTTCGACATATTTTCGAAAAATCCTCCAATACCAAATTTAATAAAAATCCGCCCAGTGGGACCGGAATTTTTCCATACGGACAGACAGGCAGACGGATGGACAGACGAGACGAATCTAACAGCCGCTCTTCGCAAATTTTGTGAACGCGCCTAAAAATTTGCCAGTGGGTGGGGCGAATTTATCTGGCTTAATACACGCAGCATTGGCGGAATATTTTGAGCACGGTAATGAACTTGGGTTTCCAAAAGGGCCGCAAACTGTCATCAGCAGCTATGAGACTACGGGTTTGTCGCGCAGGTCTCTGGTCCGTGCAGTTTAATGTTTCTATGAAATACATACGGCCAACAGGTGTGTCCAGTGACGCAGTTAGTTTCTCTTACATACATACACACACACACACACACACACACACACACACACACATGAGCTGCGGTGTTTTTTTTGTGACGGAATGCAACGCTACCTTTATCGGCGGTGACGCATTAGGTGAATATTATAAATTCATGACTCGGGATAATTAGTTATTTTTATTTTTATTCGAAAATTACTACCACAATGTGAAACAAAATCATCAACAACTATTTCATTACTTAATACATATACAAGGGACATTTCCAACTTTGCTTGCTGTCAGGGAGCAAGTATCGGCTTCTCTCTCTCTCTCTCTCTCTCTCTCTCTCTCCTGAGCTGTAATGTCACAATTCCTGCAACAAACTTCGATCTCGTGAATATGAGCTTATTTATCAGTTTAATTCGACACACACATCTGTATGTAAACTTAATCATATGTGCAAAACAATATATGCTACATGCGCGCGACGGTCATTATTATGGCCTCAACCAACGCCACCGTCCACTCAGTCTTTCAGTCGTTCAGGACTGCTTCTTGTAACAGAAACTGCACGTCAGTGGAAAGGCCATGTGATAAAAGGAGGAAGACGTCAGTGCGACCAGTCTGACTTTTGCGAATGTCCTTGAATGACCCTCAGAGACCTGAAACCACCCACGGAAAAATCCAGTAGCGGTCGGTGACCAAATAACGTTATGCCAAATGTAAAAATAATGGTGGGCGGTAAAGATTATAAAACGCAGAAAACGCATCTTGATATGAAGGACGTTCAGGACGCGCAAGCAGAAAGAGACTTCAGCACAATAAAAGGCCAGTATACATGCATTCTCATGCCCCGTGCTAAAAGATCAGCACGCTACACCGAACGGAACGGAAACGAAACGCAACGTGGGTGCACAGTATCACCAAAATCATTTTTAAATAATCCATGACCATGCACTACGCTGATTCGATACGGTGATAAAACCAATAGCTGCATAACATTTAAGAGTATTTTACATTACATTACAGTAACGGTGTGCCCCCTACATGTTCAGGGAGGTTCATTATAAACGGCAAATTATAAAAATTTGTTGAACCAATGACAGAGTTATTAAGTTTTAAAATATATGGTTTAAAATACTAAAACATAAAATACATGTGCAATTTTTGTGATAAATTCTATGTAGCTTATGCACTGGTTCAAAAGTTTTGTAACATATCCTTTGTAACGCACCTCCCTATGGCCACAAGTGTGGCCGAAACATGTAGAAGGCATACTACGTATATAATAATATAATATAATATATACTCTTAAACGTTTATACACATTTGTTGGTTTTATCGCCATGTATCACCAAAACCTTGTTCACTGAATTGCTTCGTAACAAAAAGGTCGATGCAGGTCGGCGAGACGCTGTTCGGAAAAGCACCTCAAAAATAACTTAAAACCGGAGGGACATTATCCGCATATTCAAAAGACATATTCTTTTGTCGACCTGGGCCACCCTAGCATGAACTGAAAACGAAACGCCACGAACTTCGCTGTGCTGTTCGGTTTGGCACCGCTGCGAACTTCAAAAAAGGCACCATTACTGCGGGAACGGGGTACTTCGGCTGTCTTCGGTGCAAGCCAGGCCCAACGTAGGGTCTCAGTTATTCAAACTGACGAAGGATAGCTAATGCATGGAAGGCGACTACTTAAAAACTAGAAATACCTGGTACATAATAATGTAATGTGACTTATTATTTTACAACACAACTGTACACGCAGTCTGTATCACTGGCCACGGGCTCGTTATCTGTCATGGATTATGCAGTCTAATTTCAATCGGTTGGCGATGAGAGTCAACTCGCCCAATCTAAGCACGAACCCCCAAAAGAGCCTATCCTAACCGATCCTGTACATTCTTTACTTTGAGGAAAGACTCACCAAACTGCAAAGATGAAGGCAGTACTACGACCCCTGCCGCGGGTTTCACATTCACTGGCCGCACTTATTATTATCTGACTATGTGGTGCGTGATATTTGCGACGGGGTAAAGCGACTTATAGACAGGATGTATCCCCAACAACGTATATGCCCCGAGTCCATCGATTTTACAGCTTTATATTCAACGGAAGCATGCATCGCTACTGTTTCGCGAGAACAGGAGCTTTTCAAGAGACGAATGCATTATGTACGTTGAAGCAGGTGTGAGTTGGCTTGTAGCGGCCTGTTTCCTGACTGTTGTTAAAGTACATAAAGGTAAAAAAGTCAAAGTGCACCACTGTGCAGGCACTGAGGCTCTGTACAGGCCGTACGGAGAGTAGAGGTATAGCTCTACTCTTTCTTGATCACGGCACTAGAAGGGGGTGAGAGGTCAGCGTCACGCCCCGGCCAATTTTACCCCCGGGAAAGACCCGGTACCCATTGTACAGGAGGCTGGGTGGGCCCCAGGGCCTGTCTGGACAGGTGCGGAAAATCTCGCCCCCACCGGGATTTAATCCCCGGACCGTCCAGCCCGTAGCCAGTCGCTTTACCGACTACGCTACCCGGCCAACGTTAAAGTACATACAAGTCAGGTATTGAACTTTGTTACTGGTATTACTGCGACGGGCAGCAAGAAACAAGTTCATGTAATAAACTAGCGTCCATTCTGTATTGGATACTACTACTGACATATATTAAAGGATACGTATAGAACCTGGTCATATATTTGACACATGCAGGCCTTCCATAATTTAATTGGAGAAACGTCGGTTTAAAGAAGCAGGTATCACACAATGAATTTTGATATAATAGCACTTATAATGTAATTTCTTTCCAAATTACTTCCTCGTTGCATGAGACATATATGTAGGCAATTCTTGTCGTCACCACCCAGAAATGGTGAATTCCTAAGAAGGTCCACCTTCGGTGTACGTGAATATCTTCTCAGACTTACAGAGCATTATAAGAATTAAAGCACTTGAATCGAAGTGTGTAGTGCATATGGAATCAAAGTCTAATGTGAGCAATGAGTTCTAAGAAAGGAAGACAAAAATTCTAAGCCGAACATGAAAATATGTCAGTAAACTTCGTTCCACCTAACGCAAGCCTCAATCGTCGGTCGGAACACCCTGTACCCGTACCGCTGTACGAGTATCCCAGTGTATATCAGACACCGAGTGCACTGTTAAGTACTTTACTACCGGAAACATCTAAGTACCCAACGAAGAAAAGTAATAAGAAGAAGTACAGCGATAAATTCAGAAGTAAAGCCGAACATAGTTGTTCTTGTGCACGCCACGAAGGTATATGATGCTAAGGTACAGATTTTCTCATTCTTAACTTCAGCATTAGATAGAGGTGAGTGGTTAGGTTCACTCTCCGGCCACCTTATACTCGGGAAAAGCGCCCGCGGCACACATTCAATACGAGGTTTGGTGGTGGCCAGAGCCAGTCAGGACGCTGTATCACACTGCACGACAAGAAGCTTCATTACGTATTCATTACCAATTATCTACGATTATCAAATCACGGGTAATGTAATACAAGGGGCATTTAGCGCACGTATGAGGAAGTCGAGAAACGAGAATACATTTTCGCCGCAGCATCTGAAGTGAAGAGACACGGAGGAGATACATGAATATTGGGACGATAACAGTAAAATGTAATTTAAATGGGGTAAGGATGTAAACCAAACTCATCCAGCTCAGGACAGGTCCGAGTAACGGTTTGTTATGAATGTAATAATAAACCTATCCGTCTAGTAAGAGAGAAGGAAAATCTTGACGACCTAAGTGGCCATTAGCTTCTGAGGAATGACTTTGTTCCAGGGATTTACACCGTGCAAGTCAATCCCACATCGGCAGTGGCAGCAACAACGTGTGCTGAAAAAGGCATGGGAGGAGAAAAATATCCGGACATTACACCCACGCTCTTTTAGGAACCACAACGTATCCAGAACCGTCTGCCCTGACTTTGTGTCTCTTGGTTAATCATATGGCACTTTATCAACAGTACGAACTCTGAAGCTTCGTGTGTCAGGACGTGCAGGGGCATTCGCACGTAATCAGGAATAGCGAATAATTAATTACACCCAGTTGCTCTTATCGTCTCCTGCTGACTTTCATTCATATCAGCGAATCCCTCGTGAACAACGAACACAGTTACCACCTGGGAAAGTCTTATTCACTTTCGCAGAAGTTTAACTACTGTTTGTTGCTAAGAATCGCGTATGAAAACGTTTTGTGTAATATGAAGTACAGACCTAAGGTGAAGATCGTAAATCAAGAAGATGACGAGTTGCAGACTTCACGCTCCAGGACTCCGAATCCACGTCCCCAAGA
>Ga0123353_10017019_pt1 | contig 10660 bp, 9 predicted proteins | sample TergutLab28metaG_3_FD_92763 | JGI IMG/M metagenome (GOLD analysis project Ga0123353, IMG submission 92763) | Labiotermes labralis P3 segment gut microbial communities from Petit-Saut dam, French Guiana - Lab288 P3 | ecosystem: Host-associated > Arthropoda: Insects > Digestive system > Gut ... | reverse complement strand
TGGATCCTTCGCAATTATTGGAGATATTTGACGGATAGCGTTCATTTACGGACGTCATCCGATGTCATTCAGCGGATGCTGGGCACAATTATGGGCACAAGGAAAAGGTGTCGAATTCACGTCCGTGAGCTCAATTACATAGGAAGGAGTGAAATTTGCCCAAACGAATTGAGGATTCCGCTAAATTAGTTGAGTCAATATAAGAAATTTGTTTGTATGGGGTTGGATGAGATAAACCAGTTTAACGGTCGCGGTCATTATTTAACATGTGCTTTTATCCTCTTTATCCCAGAGCCTATATTTTCCATCCCTAATATAATGAACGATCCAAGTTCTGATGTATTATTGACATGAGGTCCACCACAAATTTCTAAAGAAACATCTCCTATTTTATACACTAAAATTTTTTCACCATATTTATCGTCGAATACTCCTTCGGCCCCCATCATTCTTGCGCCTTCTGGAGTCGTTTCCAATTTTTCGACTACCAAGCCGTTGGAAATATGCTTGTTGACAAGATTTTCTACTTTTTCAATCTCATCTTTACTAAGCGTTCTGTCACATGAAAAATCGAATCTCAAGCGTTCAGTTGTTATGTTGCTACCTTTTTGTCTAATCTCTTCACCAACAATATTTTTTAATGCGGCATTCAACAGATGCGTAGCTGTATGCAATTTGATTGTGGTGTAATTTTGTTCCACAAGACCTCCTTTAGCTTGATTCTTATCCAAACTGGCACCTTTGGATATTTGTTGATGTTTATGCAAACACTGTTTGAAAGCTTCTATATCAACATCAAAACCTCTCGTTTTCAAAGATTCTTGTGTTAATTCTATAGGAAATCCGTAAGTATCGTACAATTTGAAGGCCTTTTGTGGATCCATCTTTGTGCTTTTATTGTCAATCATTTCTTGTATGAAATAATTCAATTCCCGTTCTCCTCTTTGTAGCGTTTTCCCAAACTTTTCTTTTTCTTTATTTAGTTCTACAATTATTTGCTGTTTTTGTTTAAGAAGCTCGGGATAAAAACCAATTCTGATAAAATTATCTATCATTTCATTTGCGAAATATTCTAAATCATTAGGATTCAGATTCAATTCATTGAGCTTTCTCACGATTCTTCGAATTAATCTCCTTAAAATATATCCTGCTCCAACGTTAGATGGAATCACACCATCATTGATTAAAAAAATTGACGACCTCAGATGGTCGCAAATTATCCTTTCATTCGCTTCAGATTTTCCGCCATTAATCTTAATGTTAATTAACTGCATAATAGGTTCATAGATCTCTGTCTGATACACGGATTTTAGATTGTTCACAACACAAGCTATTCTCTCCAAGCCAAATCCCGAATCTACGCTCGGATTTTTCTGAATGATATATTTACCCTCAGCAGTTCTTTGGTATTGCATGAAAACATTATTACAAATCTCAACATACTTGTTACAAGCACACCCCGGAGCACATTTTTCTGAGCAGTTTTGCGCACCAGTGTCGTAAAATAATTCTGTATCTGGCCCAGCTGGTCCCTCTTGCCCTTCCAGCTCCCACCAATTGTCTCGCTTGCCTAAGAAATAAATTCTTTCTTCGGGAATGCCGAGAGTCTGCCAAATTTTTGCTGTTTCTATGTCTTTCGGGGCATCGAGATTGCCTTCAAAACACGTGACGTACATCTTATTAATGTCCAGTTCCAGTTTATTGCAGAAAAATTCTAAAGTCCATTTGATAGAGTCTTCTTTGTAGTAGTCTCTGAAGGAAAAATGTCCCATCATTATGAAATTAGTTAAGTGTCGTTCGTCACCTATGCCATCTATATCGTTCGTCCTCAAACACCTTTGAGCGCTCACTAAACGTGTTCCTTTAGGGTTTTCTTTCCCCATCAAAAACTCTTTTTGAGGTTGCATGCCAGCGACAACAAATAGGGTACTTGGATCTTTAGATAACATTGAAACTTCTTCGTCAATATAATGTCCTTTAGTATTGAAAAAATTTAAAAAAGCCTCTCTAATCTCCACCACAGTTTTCATGCTTTCCCTCCAATAAGAATTGTACTACGACTTAACCTAAAATTAGCGGGCTTACTTATATTTTCCTACAAACAGAGCTCTGTTCAATAATTACTACGCCATCTTTTCGTAAAAGGAGGGAGGTGGACGATCTTAAACTGACCTTTGCCTGAAAAGTCAGCTTTGACAATTTGTTGAGATGGAAATCGATGGTTTGAAGAATTTGTGGGAATAGTTGAAACAAAAATCGCCAAACCATTATATTTCGTTAACATATATGGCGATTAATGGATTCGTTGGTTGGAAAAAAATATTGTGTATACACGTTTGATGAGAGACCCGATAAAAATATTTTGAAATATTCGGTTTTATATGCAGATAATTCCAAAAATGTCAAAGCAATATTTTCATTCAAGAGTAAAGATGATTTTAAATTTGATAGTTATGAGGGGTTGGATGCCGCCTCAATAATACATGCCGGCGAACAGGTATATGAAGGAAAAATAGAGGAGTTTACAGATCGTACGATTATCACTTTAAAAAACGACATGCAGTCGGTTGTGCGTGTTAATCGTACCAGTACAATCGACTGTGTTGAAATAATGCTACACAACACGGAAATGTTTTCCGCAAAGAGTAATCACAAAGAAGTGTATCTCGGCGGCGTATTTTTGTCCATGTCTAGAGAGAGTAAGAACATTATTGCAATCCCCATCGTTATTGGAGAATTCACAGAAGATTTACAAAAATTATCTCAATTGGAACTCTTCCTTTCAGAAACTTTCACGGCAATTAGTAAAGAGGATCTTACAAAAATGGAATCGAATATGAATGAGGTTGGCCATATTGAGAATAGCCGTCCAATAACAAAGGATGATCTAAAACTGTGTCCCTCGACGAAAAGACTGTCCAACATATTTAATCATACAAACTTTAAAAAAGATAATTACCGTAGATTGTTAGATAGTTCGGCGTGTCACCTATCCTTAGCATTTATAATATCAATTATGGCTGGATATTTGGCATCGTTAGTGTTTATTCCACAGATGAACGACTATAGCAAGATTGCCCTAATTGCGTCTATAATCTTTATGACTCCTTCCATAATTTATCTATATTTATATTCTAATTCAGCCGAAAAAATACAAACAATAAAAACTGTTCACCACTATGATTCGAGGGCATCAACGATTATATTTAGAGAATACTTAAAAATGATGGGCTACAGTGGTAATGAACGTGATACGGATGACGTAGTTACAAAGGTTAATAAGAAATCTGATAGTAAAATTTTTCAATGGCACCTCTTCATAATTTGCTTCACATTATCAATCATTTCTTACGTATTATCTATTATGCTTCTATTATGACCAACGAGGATAACCTCATGCATAACGGTTTGTCTGACGGCTCAATTTTGATTATTCATCCCATCTTTTTCTTGAAAAAGTTATAGAGATCCTTATCTAGTCCGTACGTATCAAAAACTTTTTCAAAATCGATTTCTGTGGATCTGTACTTTTTATCGATTTTTTTGATATTCGATTTAGCATTTGTCTGCAAGCTCTTATTGAAATTCGATACGTAGCTTTGCAGTTTGTTCATTTTAATGTCGAAGTGAGTTGCACCCAAGATTATTGCATCTTCTATTTTTTTCTCATCTAATTCACATCTGATTAAGAAACTTTTTAACAATTTTTTCATAACATATCTTTCTTTCTTATTGCCAGGCTCTACTCCATTTTCATCTAAAATTAATATGGCTTTTAACATATCTGCGGTCAAATTTATAAATTCATCATTTTCAGTATTTAAAATTATTTTTAATTTTGTTATCAAGCCCTTCCAAGATGAATTTTGATAATTTGAATCTCCTCCTTCTAAAACGGTTACGATCCTATCCAAGGACGCTCCCGAATCTATACTTATTGATGGTAAAAGATTGTCTCCGATTCGTGGGCTGGCAAAATCATACATCACAATATTCCATAATTCTTTCATTGTGTCATCACTTTGCTTTATTGTTAACTCTATTCTGTAAGCAGCATGCGAGTTATCTTTGCTATAATAAACTAACTCAAAATCAGATTCTAAGTTTGCCGTAAGTGATTCACATATCGATTTACTTTCAAGATCGTCAGGATGATATCTTAAAAAGATTTTTTTACTAGAGATTTTCAATGTGGAAACCAAGAAACAATATGCAAAACCTATAGCTTCTTTTTTTTGCATCATCCTTTCCTTTTCAAAAAAGTGAAAATGACCTATCATGTCAAAACATATGTGGTGCCTTCCTGTTTTACCCACATTTTTAAGACTATTCATACGAACACACCTTTGTACATTTGCTCTTTTTTCATAGAGACTTTTAACCTTTCCCAATAACTCGTCATCAAAACGAACTCCGCCAGAAATAACAAATAATAAATCTGTCCTATCTATTAAAACAGAATAGTTTTTGTCATAATGATAGCCCCTTTCTTCTGAAAAAAATTTAAATTTTTTCAAAACTTCTTTTTCCATATTTACCTAGCTCCAACCTGACATATAATCCGTTGATGATCTGGGCAATTTGATAGTTCACAAAAACGCGAATTGTATACTCCACTAAAATTAGGCATTTTTAAAATGTGACAAATTGAGCATGAAGATTTGAAATACACCGGAATGCTTCCGAATGAGTTGAATATTTTTTGTTTTGTATATATCATTTTATCAAACGATAATGTCTTTATGTTATTTTCTTTTATTAAAGGAGGCATTTCTAATCCTCGGATGACTTTAATGCCAAATTCAACTCCGTGTGTCCAGCGTAAGCCACCAACAACAATGTTTTCTAATTTTGCACTTTTATTAGCAATCTGTCCTATGATATAGTCTATGTTTTCATAACTGGCATTCCAATCATTGTGTAAAGGCCTCATATGCCAACTGACACCAATTCCACAATCTACAAAAAAATCCAAATTCTTAAATCTATCTTGAGAGTGGGGCTCTATTTCCTTTTTATTATTGGTCCAACATATGGAGACTATAATTGCATTATTATTTTTAACGATATTTTTGAATCTTTCTTTGAATTTTTGTGGAGGATCTCCACTTTTTGTAACTATCCAGAAGGGATTTTTTAAACCTTTTTTAACAAAACATTCCATAACTTTTAGAACACTATCTGTTACATCGTCAGTAATGAATGGTTCTGTAGAGGAGGTACATAAACTTATAAGGCTCTCATTTGGAATAAATTCTTTGTAACTCATTAGAGCGTCTGCGATTTGTTCTTCGGAAAAACGGCTTCTCTTGACGGGCTTATATTTATTTGACCAATTTTCAAGATCACTATAACTGTCTTGAACATGACAATATGCGCAATCCAACGGGCACCCTCTCCAAGAATCAATACTGAAAGAATTTGAGGATTTACTTATAGTACTCAACGGGTTGTTTTTGTCATGGGAAAGTGCAGCGTAAATATTTTTGTTTAAAACGTACTCATTATTCTCATTCTTAACGGTGATTGTTCTCTCATCATCGCTTATAATTTCTAGATTTTTATTGAAAGCTGAAATAATCTTCATATTTTCTATTACCCTCTCCTCTGTACTCATTCCAATAATGATCTTATCAGCCTGTTTCGCTGCACTTAGTATTTTGTAAGCATCTCGAAGATTATTGGATTTTATTTTACCTCCTTTGAATAGACTTCTTGCAAGTATTTCTATGTTATATCTTTTTAATAAGTTGTAATTTTCTAGTATCCAATTATTTTCATCGTTGAGTGGGGCCATGATACAATCAATGGATTCCAAAATCTCCATTGGGAGTTCTCCATCGAATCCATTTGGCAAAGAAATTCCAACAAATTTGCATTTTTTTGTTGACTTTAGTGTTTCAAGATGATTGATTATGAATTCAACATCTTGCCACGATTCGTGCCAATTATGTAATAAAAACACTTCGGGAGGCCCTTTTAAGTTATTTATGGATTTTTCAACACATTTTTCAATCTGATTCTTGGAATATAAAATATTAATATCGTTATCTGCCTTGCTTGGCTTTCTTATTGCAGGTATTTTTGTAATGATTTTGATATTGTTGTAATTAGACAGAATTTTTTCAATTAAGCCATGGCTATAGCTCAAAGCAGTATCATACCAAACAATTCCTCTGGAAATGGCGAACTCTATTATTTCTGTTATTCGTTCTTCGTCATATTTTTTCAACTCGAATTCCCATGTTCCAAATACAAGTTCATTTTTGATCGCGGTCAACCTCCATATCTTTTTTAAAGGCATACACATCGAGAGATATTTCGAGGTCTTTCCAGAGTTTAAACAATGTTTTTTCATCCAGGCTATTGATTTTTTTCACAATCTCCTTGAAGTTAGACAAAAACCAACCGCTATGGATATTGATTAAACGCATTATTGCAAAACTAATAAATAAGTTGTTTGCGCGGTTCAGAAGACCTTCACAAGTGATTTCGGCCCTTAAATTTATCTCCTGAATAATCCTATTCTTTAATAATCTAATTACTGGATTAAAATTATAGTCTATTCTCTGTATATATTTTACTAACAGGTTTCCTTTATCAAAAAGTATCTTTGCATTTTTAATGTCGAATAGAAATCCTTCGGGAGTCCAATAGCCCAAACACCACTCTCGACATTCTCCGTATATCCTGTTATTAATTATTGAGTCTAAAATTGTCTTTAATCCACTGTTGCTGTATATAGCAATATTGTATTTGGTACCATCATACGAGAACGATATGCTATCATCACAAGCAAAAAATTCATCTATGTCTAACTTTTGCCTTAAATAATCCTTTACCCATTCTCGATCCTCATTTGTAGTTATCAACATATCTATGCCATTATATTTACTGCAATGAAGATAAGAACCGACTATACATGTCGATCTGATTTTCTTATTCTCTTTCAAATAATACAATAGTTTCTCCATACCCTTACTTGTAATAAGGCCGAAACTTAAATATTTTTGTTAACAGACTACAAAGATTTTGAAACACTGTTCGTATAAGTTGACTGTTCAAATATGAACGCCGAACGCAGTATTCTACGGCCGTTTCGATGACCTGGCGCAAAATTAAATATCGCATTTATAGACATGTGCTGTGAACACGGCAAACCGTTCCTGCTCTCGTTTGTAATGAGTAGAAGTATGAGTAAAAAGACACTCGACCTTCTGGCCACCGGCGCGGAACCCGTTGGCTATGGAGTATGAGCTCTATATGTGTCCGAAATGTATTAGCTCTCGAACAGATTACACTTCAAGACAAGGTTGTCGTCTAGATATTAAGAACCTTACTAAAAATGGCGGCGACAGGATTGAGCAGAAAATGCTCACTATACGCTGGGACTGAGGAGGTACGATATGTGTGAATTCCCAAAGAAAGGAGAGAGATTGTTCATCTCCGGAAGTATATATGAACAGGCCCGGATCGAAGATGGCAATATGCCGCTATTCTATAACACGGTGGAAGCACAATTCGACAGGTACACATATGGGTATAAGGAAGCCGCCGATGCGTTGATACAAAGAGCATTGGAACTCGGCGATAATTATACACTCGACACTTACATCTATCCTATTTGTTTCCTGTACAGACATTACATAGAGATAGCATTGAAAAACATCTATCTGTCATATTCGAATGACACGGAAGAAGAAAAAACAAAGACGATTAAGAATCACAATCTAAAAAGAATCTGGGCTAAAGCAAAACCTGTGATAATTGATTATTATCCGTATGAAGATAGAGCCGTATTGGATTATGTGGAGGATTACATAAAACAATTCGATGAAGCAGACGATAGGTCTACCACGTTCAGATATCCGATAGACCGAGAATTGAAACCCGTGCATAAAGCAATGTCCATCGATCTGAGGAATCTGAAGGAGCGCATGGATGAATTGGATTACTTCCTATCATCTGCAATCCAAGGAATGTCTGCTATGCGTGAATCCGGGCCGTAAATCTAAATGAAGTATTGCGACTGAAAACACGACCGACAGAATAAGCATATTGCGTGTCAGACGGAAAGTATTTCCAGCTTTAGTCTAATCATGCGAACATGTCCGATTGGGAGAGAATAACGGGATCTGAATGGGATTACTTTCATGCCGGACACGAAGAAACATTTGATAAGATAACTAATCTGAAATCCGATCACATCGAATCGTATCCGTTTCTTTCGGAAATAACAAGTCTCACCATTAAAAGGGATGATACCAGCATGGCATTGACCGGATTGATCGTTTTCAACTTCAATGAAAAATCACATCACCTTTTCATGTCCCATGTGTACTCAAAGATAGAGCATGGAGATCCCATCCCTGATTTTACTTTGAATTTCATAAACGATGAACATGGACACTACAGAAGGGAAGTCGAAGTCGTTTTTCGATGTGTAGACAATAGACGCATCATGCCGGACTCGGCCATGATGGTTAGATTGGGTATCATAGTCTACAGTGTCAATATAAAGAAAAATAAAGAAGAACCGAAGTTCGTTAAAGAATTCTATATCAATTCTCCTAAGTTCACTCCGCAACGTCTGCGCAGCCTTTCAATGGAGCAGAGGTTCACTGAGACTATCGAGGGACGGAAAGCGGAGATAAGAAGGAGTGATTCATTTTACAAATGTGAGATGGGGTCGATATATCACAAAGGCAATGAGATACAGGTTTATGATATTCCGAAAGAGATCACTCGAGGAGAATATGGTTGCATAGTCATAAAAAGTAATATCGAAACACGCCGCGATAAGGAATATGATATAATTGTCACATATCTTTCGTTCTTACTCGGCAAGAGACTCTGCAAGGTCGGAGAGGCACATCTTACAGAATCCGGTGGCCATATCGAACTTCGCTCGGAACTGCCGAACGGATATCATTATTTCCGTACCCAGAATTATACGGCACCGTTCAGGAATGAAAATGGAAACCCCGTTTTCGATATCGCAAATAAATATGTCGATACGTTCATTGAAAAATACATCGAATACAATCTGGAAGAAATATTCGACCTCTATTGGGAGTCGTCGAAGTATTCGATGATCACATCGATCATCCATTACCATCGCACAGTCCAAGCGATGCAATATGCATACTATGGAGGGAAAATACCAAAAGCATTGAGAATGGATAAAGGGACATTTAACAGACTATGCGAAGAGGGATTGGAAATTATCCGTGTGAACATGGAGCGGGAGAACGTACCAGGATGCGATGCCATCATGGAATCGATGAGAAACTCATATATGCAGAGTCTGACGAAAATGCATGAGGATTTTGGAAAAAAACTGAACGTGATTCCCACAGACGAAGAGATAAAAATGATTGGAAAAGCTAATAGAATACGGCATTCTTCCGCGGTTCCTGATGATGAGGCATTCAGAATAAGGAACTTCTATCTGACGTATGTGAACCGATTGATTATTTCGCTGACCGGCATGGGATCAGAGGGATACAGGGACTATTCCGAAGGAAGGTACAAGCCGAATTAAGTTTACAATTTTTCAATCGTTTTTATTAATTCCTCGAATGTCAATACGTCTTCTATGCCGATTCTTTTTTAGCGACCATGCTCATTCAATCACCTCGCGCTGCTGCCAGTTCCTTTATGGCCATTGTAAGATGGACAATGGATGACTGGCTCTGTCCCAGACTGAGTGACTTCACAGCATTCTCGATCTCCTTCATCGCCTTCATCTTCCAGGGATCCCTTCTCAGTTCATAGGGTAAAGACTGACCGACGAATACCGACTCTTCAGTGATGTTCTTTTTCTTCATGTGCTCGTTTATCCTCGGAACTGCGGACAGTCCGCTCCGTTCCAGATAATAGGCGATCCTCTTCCTCGGCGATTGGGAAGTATGCGCAATGATTGAACCGACCTGCCCTTTGCCTACAAGCTTCTTCAGTTCGAGACTTGCATGTGCGCGGGATATCCCCAATGCCGTGGCGATACCGTCCTGCGTAATGTCGAATGGCATGTTGTATGCGTCCGGAGTTACACTCGAATATCTGTTCAGATAGAGTATCACGGAATCCTGAACCGTTATCGATGACATCACTGATCACCTCCTGCGGCCGCCATGCTTTCATAATCGTTCATGCGGAGTATGTACCTCACATGATCGGTCAGGAAGAATGTCCCGAGTGCTTTCTCAAGCTCGTTGAGAGCGTATTCCGTTCCAACCATCTCCTTGAAGTTATTCCACTTCTCAAGTATCCTTGACATCAAGTCACCTCACAGATACAACTTGAGTCTTCTGAGCCATTCTTCTGACTCCGTCTTCATGGGATATTTACTCTCATCTGCCTGGAACTCCGCATCATGCAGCTTACCCAACGGATCGAACCCTCTCATCATGTGCAGCATCTCATGATAGACGATGAAATCAAGAACGAATTCCGGTATCGCTTCTGTGTCGAAGACCGATGATATCGCTATGACGCGCATCAGAACGGAACAGTATCCCACGCGCCTGATGTTCGGGTCCTTCGTCCATGAGAACACTATATCCTCCATCGGAGGGATGATCCTTTGTTCCACCAGACGGTTGTACGATTCCGTCAGGTCCCTGCATTTTCCTTTTGCTGATCCGGTGAGGTTCCTGCT
>Ga0123353_10017018_pt1 | contig 10660 bp, 5 predicted proteins | sample TergutLab28metaG_3_FD_92763 | JGI IMG/M metagenome (GOLD analysis project Ga0123353, IMG submission 92763) | Labiotermes labralis P3 segment gut microbial communities from Petit-Saut dam, French Guiana - Lab288 P3 | ecosystem: Host-associated > Arthropoda: Insects > Digestive system > Gut ... | reverse complement strand
ATATTATATAATATAAATTAGGTAACAATTGGAAAATAGCGTATTGAATGCTTATGAAAAAGTATATTAAATGTCGAGAGGCAAAAAGTTCTTTAGTTGTCGTAACGTTTTATTATATATATATATATATATATGTGTGTGTGTGTGTGTGTGTGTGTGTGTATGTATGTGTGTGTGTGTGTTTGTGTAGATGACAATTTCTACGGCATTAAACACAGCTGTTTATTCTGTAGACGCTATATCGTCGAATGCCATTTGTGATACTGTTAATTTTTGTAGATTTTGTGTCAGATACTTTGTTTTACTCCCAGGCAGATACCGATAAATCACGACGAAATTGACAGGACTTCCTTAATCTGAGATCTAGACCAAGTAACTCCCGCCTTGAAACTGTGACATTCTATAAACGCAAGCTGCTAACACACAAAACTTTATATAAATTTATAACGAATTTATTCTCTTCACCACTATGACCAGTTGAAAATCAGAATCAAAATGTAGTCTGTCAGGTTGTTTGCAGAGCCTACATAAATAGAGTCTAACCAGTGGGAGATAGCGCACCATCAAACTATTCTTACAGTGGGGTGGGGTGTGTCAAGTCCTATGAACGCGGTCCAGGCCATGTACCTGAATGTGGGTAAACGGACTTTGTTTTGGTTCCTGTGTTGGAACTCGGGTAGGTCACATGATTACGGCCTGTTCATTGCTTGTTTCTGTTTACTTCCACGTTATGCACATCCTGAAAACACAAATGCATTTCACTTTTTCGTCGGTCAGTGTATCACTGTATTTATAAAGGACATAGCTAAAATTAAGCGCGTTCGCACAATTGCGAAAAGCGTCTATTAGCTTCGTCATATCTGTTTGTCCGTCCGTTCGCATGTAACAAATGGGCCTCCAATGGACCGATATTCGTGAAATTTGGTGTTTGGAAATTTTTAGAAACCTTGTCGAGAAAATTCAAGTTTCAATAAAATCTGACAATAATTCTGGGTACTTTATATGTGGGTCAATATTCATTTATCATCATCTCTCTCTCATTTCCACTTCGATTGGAAATGTTGCAGACAAACTTTTAGAAAAAATCAAAAGGAACATTTTATGTTCAGAATATTTTTTTTTCGAAATGGTGTCTTTATGAGATAATGTGGAATAATATTGTCAGCCTGAGAAGCCTCATTACAATATGTCGTACACGCATTAAACGGTAGATACCTAAGTTAAAAAAAACACTCAGAATATCATACATTTGTGCGCTGGTTCAAATACTTTTGTAGCACATCCTTTTTAATGCACTTACCTGAGGATAGCCACCTCAGTGGCCGAAAAATGTTTTTTAATAATACAAGATATGCTTAAAAGTTTATATGTATTTGTTGTTTCGTTATCGTAATTAATCAGCTTAATGTATGATAAGGAATTATTAAATTTACACTTATTATTTTTCTACCGCAACGTTCTTTGTTCGAACGCGCAACAGGTTTACGTTACAGGCGCACTGCCTGTCGCGTTTTGAATCTGCATGTGAGCTGACGCAAAGCAGGCTCTTATTGCAGGGTCATATTTGAAACGTTTTGAAATATGGCACTATGAAATCGAATAGTTCTTGGACGTGTTCAGTCACATTGGATGCTGTTTTCAGTTGCACAGGTTTTTTGCAGATAGCAGCCTTAATGCTTATTTCTACACAAATATTTTTAAACATATTCTACCTACATCTTCATGTTTAATTATCACTGTACCTCAGTTTACCACGTGTATTTATGGATATATTAAAACAAAACCGCCAGGCCTTATAAACCAAATGTCATTCAAATATTTTGACATGAACACTGCTTCATTTTCCACAGAACTTTAAGTTATTTTCAAATATGTACTTTAATATCTTGAATTCCGAAAGATAACATTAACAAAGGAACATCATGCAAATGCAACATTGAAAAACAGCTATTCTTATCACAATAAACCGAAATGTTTTTCATAGCTTATACTGGGCTTTTCTGGGAGAGGGAACTGCCCACGTTTACACAGGGCTTCCGTGCATCTCTATCCTCCACCAGGTAAAAGCACTACCAATCAGGATGGTGCCAAGTGTTCGGTTTTGAACTAGACAGTGCGCTATGTGAGATTTTTGACCCCAAAACCTATTTGGATCCTGCAGATCACGTATAATTTTAGTAATCGACAACTTTATACGAAGTGTTTTCAGTAGTTCTGTTAAAAACCATAAGCTACCTTATTAACGAGACATAAGTATTTTAGGGATTATTTTAATGGTTTGTGTTGTCTAATACTTTAACCCTTTAAACGCCGAGTTAAATCCCATCTGCTTCTGCTGGCATTTTTAGAAGCTCACCATATTCTCCACGTTAGTAGGATAAGGGTTAACTGTGCTATTTTAGGTAAAGAAATATTTAATTACAAATGACCTCAAATTATGCGTTAGAAGGGACACAAAAGAATTTATGTAGATTAATTCTTAATATTACCGAAGTAATCAACGTGTATCGGGGTTTCTTCTGGGAGTTAAATTGACCAAAGCGTGGTATTGACCATCACTTACATCTAGCGCCGAGTTTAAGAATTTATTGGCCTATACGTGTTCTTCCCCTGTATACTTTCTTGGCGCAGACGGGTACAAATTTACCTTCCTGACAAAATGTCTTCCTGCAGAAACTAACCGCGAGAAATCCATCGTGATAAGAAGTGTAGATGCCAAGATTCAAACACAGTAGCTGTCCGTTAGGAAGAGGAAATGTTTTCAGCTTTCAGAATCAAAGTTCGATATAGAAATGTAACAGAGTTCATGGCTATTAGCATTTTACAATTTAAGGCCCTTTGAGATTTAAAATGTATGATTCTTACCACTGCACATGTAATGAGCCATTACATTGTATTTTCGATTTCCTTTCCAATTTAACTCCAAATCTGGGTACATTTCTTTTAAATAACTAAGCAAACTAACATATTAATTAACTAACTAACCAAACTACCGACTCACTACTTGGAACAGAGTTCTTTCTGAGAAACTAACAGTTTCTTACCTAATCCAGAAATTTCCCACATTTTGTGGAAACCAAACCATAATTGTGTCATTCAAAAGAGCTCGCCACCTGTCCCTATCCTAAGCCCAGATAAATCCAGCTCATGCATCTACAATGCAGACTCTTAATATTAGATTTATATTATCCTCCCATCTACGCCTAGGCCTCAAATGGTCTTTTTCCCTAGGATATCCATGCCAAACTTCGGGTACAGTATTTTAACTATTCAAGAATGTGAAGAAACCTAAGTCGAAATTCTGGTAAATTTAAAAATGGAAGTCAGCTCCTACCTGTCTGATATCTTTGCCACTGTTGCTCATGGAGGACGATTCCGTGTTTATTGGTGGCTTCAAGACTGCTTGCAGCCCTGATTGTGCGCTTGTGATATTAATAATATAACCTGCAGACTGATCCTGTCCAGTTGGTGCAACAGGAGAGTCTCTAGGGAGCTTTTCGATGCGATGCAATTCGAAGCCAATGGCCTGAAGTAAACAGATGAGAAGTGCGAAATCCGGTGCTTGGAACTCGCTTTCTGGTACCTTAAAATATGCAGTCCTTCTTAAAATGCTACGAAAACTATTTGATAAGGTGTTTGTTACCATGATTTGTTTAGACGTTTGGTGCAGAAGCATTACTTTGCCTCAAGATATCGACGTCCAGATCATTCTTTGTATTACCGTGCAATAAGAATTTCTGTAACTTTTAGATGAGACATACCCATTGTGTTCTTTAGAATTATGTAATATAAGTAAAATACAATAAAACACATCACAGCTAATGATTTTATTAACGTATACTCTTATATTGTTTTTATCAACGACATATTTCGGCTCTAGTTATGAAGCATCTTCAGGTTGATTAATTTTCTTAGTTAGGTAAAATATACAATTAGCAATGCCATTGTTATTGTTACCTACGATATCTCGTATAAGAAGTATAAAAATTGAAGTAACATTTATTCCACTGTATAATAGTATTAAAATTTGATTGAATGAAGTTAAATATTATTATATATAGCACATTAGATTATAGGATGTTATAAGCACGGAATGTGGTGTGGGGACCATAAATAAGGAAACTATTTCTATTTAACTGTATATGTGGATTCTCTACTGATGCAGTTGTTTCATTGTCGTAACGATGTAACTTTAAGTCTATGGATGTTATAGTTAGGAGGTTTGTTCGCCTTTTTGTTACAGCACATATTGGCCGTTGGTAATTGATGTATATACACTTCATTTAATATGAGATAACTGCATTAAGACGTTGTTTTTGAACTGATTTATTGTGTTTCTCTTGGGAATATAGTGTGTAGACTTTATCAAATAGATGGTATGTTTGTTTATGTTGCATGTCTTGAAATATTTGTTGACTGATATATGTTTACGTTCATACCGATGAGAATAATTTCTTGAACTGCTGTAATATAATTTACTTTGTGAGTGGAGATCGCTAAATGTAAAGTATGTTATTCCTTGTGGAATAACGGTTTCTCTGCCTGTGTGTCGTGTTTCGTAAAGTCTTTATGCAACACAGAGGATGATTTCTTGAACTGTTGTAGTGTTATTCACTTTGTGAGTGGAGATCGCTGAATATTTATAATCAGCGATCTCCACTCACAAATTGAACTATACTACAACAGTTCAAGAAATTATTCTCATCAATACGAACGTAAACATAAATAAGTCAACAAATACTTCAAAATATACAACATAAACCTACCATCTAGTTGATAGTCTACTCACTATATTCCCAAGAGTAACATCCTACATCAATTAAAAAACAACGTCTTAATACAGTTATCCTTAATTAAATAAACAGTATATACATCAATTACCAACGGCCAATACGTGCTGTAATAAAAGGTTCAACAAAATTCCGAACGATAACATCCATAGATCTAAAGTTACGTCGTTACGTCAGCAAAACCACTACATCAATAAAGAATCCACAAACACAGTTAAACAGAAATAGTTCCCTAATATTTGGTACCTACACCACAATCCATGATTATAACATTCTGTAATCTAATATTCTATTTATAATAATATTTAACTTCACTAAATTAAATTTTAATACTATTATGCAGTGGAATGAATTTTACTTCAATTTTTATACATGTTATACGAGATATCGTAGGTAACAATAACAATAGCATTGCTAATTGTATATTTTACTTTACTAAGAAAAGTAATCAACTAAAGATGGTTCATATGTAGTAGCTAGAGCCGAAGCATGCCGTTGATAAAATAATATAAGAATACACTTTACTAAAATCATTAACTGCCTTATATTTGACTGCAATTTACTTATATTTTATAAGATTATATATATATAATCGTCCTAACACATCTCATCAGCGACAAAAAAGTGTCGGGGTCATTGAATTTTAATCTGTCAGGGTTTTCTTGATACTTCCCAAGTGGGATATTACAAAGCGAAAAGTGTTTAAAAGAATCTTGTAGCGAAGTCCGTTTAGTTAAACGCATATCTGAGCGCTACAAGATTCTTTTAAACAAATTTATTTTTTATACTATGTGAGAATATTAGCGATGTTTCCATTGTAAATGGATTTTATATTTCTGAAACTCTATTGTATGCATTGCTGTTGTGCTAAATCCATGCATCAGGTTCCTCGAGAAACTATTCTCTCAGCAGATAGTCAAAGAATTTCTCACATTTCTTTTTGGCAACCGAATTTATTAAATTTTTCGCAACAGCCCGTCACTTATTCTTACCACTCAGGCACGTCAATCCACCCCATGCACTACCCTTCCTCTTCTCTAAGATCCATTTTAATATTATTCTCCCATAAACGTCTATGTCTTAAAAGTGTTCTCTTACCTCACTAAAGCCTTGTATGTCCCTCTCCTCTCCCCATACCTGCTACATACCCAGCTCACATCATTTGCACTGATTATTTCACCTAATTTCTTTTGATGTGGGGGGGGGGGGGGGGTGGGGAAAAGATTTTGAATTTCTTAATTATGAAAATTTGCTCCTGTTACTCTTAACCTCATACCTCTTAGGAAAAATTTCTTTATCAGAGTCCTCTCCATTCCTTAATTATAAAAAATAGGGTTCAAATCCATATAAAACAACACAACATTTTATTTATTTGTTTTATTATTTATATTTTTGGATAGTAGCCGTGAAGAAGAAATATTCTACATCTAATGACGTCAGGAATGCTCTGAGTTAAAGTTGTCCTTAATAAACGTGTGAATGTAAATTTGATTTATTAAGGTACGTAGTGGAAGTATGGACCTTTTTATTTGTCACACATCCAGGCAGTGCTTAATGTAGAATATTTATTCAGTAGTTCAGTTATGTTATTAAGTCGAAATAAGAACTCACCCCTCTTTCAAGGGTTTCGTCCGCACACGTAGTTCACCTTAACTGGATAGCGTTGTAGGGGGATATTGTAAACAGCTAATAACCTTGACATCCTCCCACAGTGAAGTTAATACCATTACGCTTTGTGTAACCTAGTGGAGATACGACGTCCTTCCACTGCCGTAACTTGATCCATTATCCCAAGTAACAATTAGGAAACTTATGACAAAATAATTTTACATTTTGCTTCTTATTCGTATCAAATTCCAAATATTGCATTAGTGTCTGCTATTTCAATAGAAATACCAGTTTTTAAACAACATATATCCAAAACTAAATGCTTAGTTTTGTTTTCATATTTTCCCTTAATTTGAAACCCATATATTTTCAATATCTGGAAGAGTAGTTCTGTACACTTAAAGACTTAGTGGCATTCTGTGGGCAGTTCAACGTTTACATCTTTCATGAATTGAGTTCTAAATTAGTAACTCTTCTTAATGCAGATGCGTCCCTATAAATTCTTTAAAAATGTTACGTTTTTATTTAATGCTTACTAATCTTATGTTTCAAAACTTCTTCCTTGTGTTTCCAATTGCTCATTATATACACGTTCGACACTCTTCAAATTTGACAGTGCTTCCGTTTTTCTAACAATTCTCTTCTAAATATGTCAGACCTTGGATTATGCTGTTTTGAATTTGGATAACCCCGACTGCTTTTCCTGCTTCAAATTCTCAAATTCCCACAGCGGCCAGAACACGTTTATCTCTTCCTTTAATACCACACTCAATCTTTTAACCCAAAAAATATGAATTCATTAAAGAATTAAAAGACCAATGGTAAATACGTGTACCATTCTTAGTAACACAAAGGCACTTTGCATTTTGCCAGCACGTGTATGGATGTGTTTCAAGTTAATGTAAAAAATAAACAACTATTTTTTATAGCTAAGAGCATTTAACCGAATGATTTAGAAACGGATATGTTTTTGTTACCTTCCAGGTATTAACAGGTTTATAATCAAGGTTTCCATGAATAACAGTCTGCGATATATTAATCTGACAATTTTAACTAAATTTATAAGCAGTGTATAGAATGCAGTCACAAACCTCAGACACTGTCAGATCACTGTTGAACCATTTGATGACCCATTGGAAAAAATTATTGCGTGCTGTTACGTACGATTCTAACACTCGGTCCTTCAATTTTTCTTCAGGAGTAGCCATGATATGCAGTACGTTACAGTCGTAATGTGCAGCGTAGCGGTAGAGGGTGAACACTGTCAATATCGATACAGGTCGGCACCTGTACACCCAAGCAGTTGCGTTCTGTGTGACGTTATTTGGGCTGATTCAGAAATCCTTGTGACTGATTCTTCTACGTTGTCTTTCCACAAACCAAAGTTTTAAGGCCTTTTCCTGTGCAAATTTAATTTCAGTCTTAAATTTTAAACATTGTTATTAAGGTTGAAATTCATAAGACATAATCAGTAGCTCACTCAATTATTATACCAACTAATGCACTTATATAAAATTTACACATTAAAACACTAAAACTGCTCCGACATGTTTCGGTCCTAAGACCATCATCAGGGAGCTGTATTTTTTGCGTTGCTAAAGTCACATTAAAACCAGTCATAAATTAACTTCGTTGTACTAGTACGGTATTGTGGCAGCATGCCATGTTGTGTAATGTTATGTTGCGAAGAGTGCCCTGCTATGGATGTACATATGCACATCCATAGCAGGGCACTCTTCGCACTCTTTATTATAATCACAATTTACTGTTGTCTTCTCTTTCTTAACTACAACGAGATGGCTCTTGTAATGCATATTTTCGCCAGAGACTGGCATGAGCGTGTAAATTTTTGTGGCTCTTTCGCGCAATCATTGTCATAATGTCAATGCCAACCATATATTTCGTGTTATCATTTTTGACGTAAATCTACCTGGCAGCAAAACAAATCCATGAGTATTGTCATGGAAAAACAAAAATGGGTTATCTCTCAACTGTTTTTGAGCTAAGGAACATTTAGTAACTACTGCCGTCAACAGTTTAAACTTGGGTTATCGTGCAAGATTCCGGATTTTTTTAATCCGATTTCAAGAAAATTTGGAGTTTCCCGACATATTTTCGTAGAAGTACCCAATATCAAAATTTGTGAAGTTCCTTACGTTGGAAACCACGCTGACACCTGAGGAGAGAGACAGGCAGGCTGAAAGACAGGCGGATTGAGAGAGATGACAAATTAAAAATATTATTTCATTATTTAGGAAAATACCCGGAGAAAGTGGGAAAGAATAAGTAAGTTTTTCGCACCGCACATTGTAATACATTTATACAATTCAATAAAATGTACCTTTTCTAAATTAATAATTTAATTTTTGATTTTTGTCTTATATTGGTATATTTGCTTTGTCTGTTGGAAAGCAGCGAATTTTATGTTTTTTTGCACCGTGCATTGTAATAAAATTATACAATATTTATATAACATATAATTATATGTTATATATTATATAATGTTAAAATTATATAATTAAAACATTAATTTAACAAAGGTACATTTATTGCGAAGTATTTTATAAATAATCAGTAGTAGTTCTTATCGCTCCTTTTTGTGGTGTATTTCCCCGAAAGTCTGAGAGGTATCAGAGGACATTATATGGATTTGTGTTGCAAAACACTTGATGGACAAAAACCATAGCTCCGAACAAGATATGAGAAAGAATGTTGAAAGTAACCGTGTCTGAATGTGAAACGCACTGCTGTGGCTGAAAGACGAACCCGTGGAGAAGTTGGCTGCCCTGGAGTTGCTTGTTCTGCAATCAGATTGGTATTAAGAAGGCATGATTACAGGTACTGGTGAAGTAACCAACTGGATTATCAGAGCTTCAAGTAGGTCCACCTGGCATCCTTTTCACAAGGAAATCCTTACATTCATACACCGAGTGAAATTTCAGGATTTCTGAAAGTGTAGTATGAGAAGAGACCAGAGTTCCTGCTACTGAAAGAGAGTTCATAATTTGTGTGTGTTGACGGCGAGATATAGAGCTAAAGTGGTCTGTATTGAACAGCTGACCTTCATCTTCAAATCATGGCTACAGCTGACTGCAAATCAAATGTGAGTCATTCAGGAACACAACGAAATATGCATACTGAGTTTTTTTACTGGGTTTTCAAATGGTTTATCCAGCTTTCATCACGAGGCTACGTTGCTGTTTTTCTCGTTACGTTCATGAATTTGGTGTTCGGAAATACTCTGTGATAAGCAACCCGCATAATAATATTTAATTTAAAGTGACATTACCACAATATTTTACGAGGATAATAAGAAAATATTAGCGTAGTGATGTTACGAAAAAATCCGTGTTACACGCTTAGGCAATATGATTCTCTACAGAAACACACATTTAATGTGCTGTTGTAAAATTCAAAACATATACTTGTAATATGTCGATGTAACTAAACATATAATTACGCATCCCGTTATTTAATAATAATGAATGGAAAATTGGTTGTCGGAAACAATCAAAACTACACCTTTCAGTTTCACAACATTTTCTTTTCTACAGCTCATGCAGAATTAAAAAAAAACTGATATAACCGGTGACGTATTGTTAACGTATTCAGCGTTCCCTGTACGTGAAGTATAATAACAACTAAATATGAATTTATACAGCATGAAAATACAAATGTTTATGCTGACGTTCACATAAATGTCTGAAAATGACTGAAAAAAGTCACACTAAAAGTTGGTGAATCGGTTTTCGGATTCCGCAATGACAATATTACTGCCTTGAGCTGAAATTCAGAGAAAAGTGTCCTTAGTTGAAACCACGTATATTATATTCTACTGGGTCAAAAAGGTGGAAGCATTTTGCCAATTAATTTTTATCCCGAGCCGAGATTGTTAATTTGGGGGGTTTCACCGTAAATAATTATTACTTTATATAGTGGAGGTTTCTAACAGAAGAAAAAATATTTTGAGGTTAATATAAGATATAATGCAACTGCTAATATATGGTACTTACATATATGTATATTTATTTACTGCAATTGGGTTGTTACCCGGTGGCAGTGGTTATTTTACATGTAAACAAAACATGAAATTGGTTACTACTAGATTTAAGTCGGGAGGGCTACATGAGAAGCAGGTAGTGGGAACTTGGAATCTTGGGAACCGTCTCAGCATTTGCTTATAGACACAGGGAAAACAAGAAAAACCTGTGTCGAGATGGCCGGTCGCAGGACCTTCCGTGTACTGACTTCTAGCCAGCAGT
>Ga0123353_10017016_pt1 | contig 10661 bp, 8 predicted proteins | sample TergutLab28metaG_3_FD_92763 | JGI IMG/M metagenome (GOLD analysis project Ga0123353, IMG submission 92763) | Labiotermes labralis P3 segment gut microbial communities from Petit-Saut dam, French Guiana - Lab288 P3 | ecosystem: Host-associated > Arthropoda: Insects > Digestive system > Gut ... | reverse complement strand
CTCATATTCCTATGGCTGCCCTGCAGAATATTACTGTAGATGCTGGAGTCCAAACAAGTGCAATTGGCGTATTTATCTGCTGGAATATAACCAATGTTTTAATGTTTCTGTGAAGGCCATTTTCACAACTATTTTAAATTAATTAAATTTTCACACAGCATTAGACACTCGTGAATCAAACAATGAATTGCCCAGTTTCATACAATTCACTTATCTGTAATCGAATCATCTTATATTAGAGAATCACTGTTTCGGATGTTAGATTATTTAAAGTATAGCTCCAAATAAACCAGAATTCTGTGCTAATTCTTAATCTATTTCAAAATAACCCTTCAGTCTCTACGATATAACATTAACCGACCCGCTTTCAGACGTGGAAAACAACCGAACTACTTAGTAACATTTTCATTCGATTGGATTAAAGAGAGAATAATGATCAGTAACAAAATCGGGAGCACGTGGGAGAAAAGTGGACGTTGATTAACATAAGTGCTATATTGGCATATTTGCCCGAAGAAACTGAAGACAACTGACGAAAATCCCGGAACGGGACAACCGAGTTCCATGTTGATGTTTGAACACAGGATTCAAAGAAGCAGAACTACTAACTAACTTGACCACAAGTTTCAGTTAATACAAATAATTCAAATGTGTTAAAATGTATGTCACATGCCTCTACACACACACACACACACACACACACACACTCACACTCACACACACTAACACACATACACACACACTAACACACATACACACACACACACATATACACACACACACACACACACACACACACTAACACACATACATACACACACATATACACACACACACACCACACACACACACACACACACACACAATACATATATACCGGCTACCTTTAACACCGTGTCATATATTACACAACTCCCTCTCCAACACACGTGTTCCGCTGGCTTAGGGAAGTAACACAGAGAAATAGTTACTTACTTACTCCATAGAGCAGAATCCTTCTTGAGGAGTTAAGCGGTTTTCAGCTAGTCAAGAAATTTCCCGCAGTTTATGGAACCCGAAGGTTCATTACCGCGTTCACAAATGACCGCCAACTGTCCCTATCCTGAGCGAAATTGTTATTTAGTAAACCCATTAAGTCACAAAAAAACTGATCGTAATAACTTAAAAATTAAGAAGTTTAGCATAGCCGAGTTTAAGAAAAGCAAGTCACATATCACTTTAACTATATACACAACAAACCGTCCCAAAAGGCAAGATTTAGACAAATATTTATCTGTATTAATCAGAATCAAGGTGGATCTACAAAAGGGTACCAGAACAGCTGACAATAATTCGGCTTGCTTGTAGGGATATTGTAGATTAACATTTCGTCAGGAAAAGCGAAGTGTAAAACAAATATTTATTAAAATGGGTACTTTCCGTAAAATTTGCAAAAATTTATGGTAAAAGGGGGCGAAAAATTACAAACAAGCTCTATGAAATTTAAGGTATCCCTGGACGGTCATTATGCCCAATATTATTGAACGTTCGCAGACTGCAACGATTCAAAATTTTTTTTATTTCTTTAAGACGCTCTACTGCTACCTGCCGCTAGCCAGGCTAGCAGCAGGTAGCAGTATTGGTCTGACAAATACCTGACGCTGTATGTGCAGTTTTTAGCTGCTGATGATGGACGGAAAAACCGTCTGAAACACGCAGAGCTTCTTACAGAAATGAAGAAATTGTGAAACATTGCATCTTGTTGGTTGTACTCTGAGAACATATTAGCCATCACGGACCTGTGATTGTTAAATTATTGACCGTCTATCTCGAGTATTGAAACTTTTCACACATATTGTACCAATCAATAGAATTTTGATACTTACTGAGCAAGCTTGAAAAAAAAAGAATAGTGGAAGTTATTACGCAGTGTCCATTCAGTTACTGTCTTGCTGTCGAGCAGTCAATACGTCAAGAGAGAATATTTCAGATTTGCAAAGGTATTTCCAGTGGCCAAACATCGCAGACTAAAGGAGTAAAGCTGAAAGTTATTAGAGACCACTTCTCGCAAATTATTATCTATTTCGGTGATTGCGGTTGTAACAGTTTTGAGTAGCTCATCAAATGACAGATCATCCAACCGCGAAAGATTTTTGTATTCATTTAGTTCACCCAAAATTAAGTCTGTCATGACCGTGTGTATATTGTTGTATTCGTCGTACCATTCTTTGGTCTAGCATCGATTCTTTTTCCTTTTTAAACACATAGCTAAAGCAATGGCCACACAAACAGCTTCAGCATCATATCACGCAAAATGTTTATTCGTCCTGACTCACGAGCAAAATGGAATATTGCGCAAAAATATTGAGCCGTCTATATTAATTGGTGTAAAATGAATAAACAATTATATTACTTTCAACTTCGAAAGATTAAGGATCTTTGAAAAAAAGAAGCCTATTTACTTATTATTTAAAAAGAATTCGTGAAATAGCGAAGATTCAAACACTCATGAAAAGCTCTAAAATCCGAAATGTCAAATTCCGGCAGGTTTTCTTGCAGACTAGCATATTGTCCTTATAAAGTTCGACGAAACAGTCTAAAAAGAACAGCTGTCTTGCAAGATACCTAGCCTCAAACATCTGAGAAGCTCTGAAAAAAAAAGGTTTCATTTATACCTACAATACTAGACATAACTTACAAATGGCTGTCCAGAAGAGCTAGCTGCATATACAAGTAACCTCTCTTTTTCTTCAATTGCAGAACATGATAATGATCACTTTCCAGTTCTTCAATAGACAAAAGCGATAATTTTACTGTCACAACTTAGTCAAGTATAACAGTTTGTGTTTTGAGTGATTTATTTCTCAGATACACAGCAACATTGACAGGTATTTGTACATTTCACAAAGAGGTTGTAATTGCCTGTTTAGCAGAGTGAACTCAATTTAGTCCATACAAACTCAAAGCAGACCCTGTAATACACAACCTACAATTGTACTGAATTATATCAAATTAAAAAAAAACACCGGTACCTTTCCCAGTCTCTCTACGTGTAATATAAAGCTTTTGCGCTTAACATACTGTACCGACATTCATCTTCCACGAGTACACAACTGCTGTGAAATAATTTCCACTTTTAGCTGCAATTTCTACAAAATATGTATCCACTAAGCCACTATTACAACTCCAAATCATTATTTTATTGAATGTGCATGCTACCAACACTTCGCATTTGTGTTCGGTAAAGTCCGAGGCTGTCATACCGACCAAAGGAACAATAGAGATACATTTATCTCTCAGTACCTCTGAATGAAATAATGGCACGCTTGGAGTTCATACATGTAGTTATAAGAATGGAGTGCTGTATGAGGACAGAATAATGACAGAATTTCGATTGTCATTCGGCTTGTATTTATATCAGTTAAATGTGGTAAATAAAGCAATGTAGTGTTCTCCGAAATGGATATTTTAATTTAGAAGTGTATTGAAATTAACTTTGTAGTCTGTTAAGGCTGTCCATCTTCTAATAAAGAAAGACACACGATTCACAAATTACTACTTATTTCCCACCGAGTAATTTGTTTAGTGTTCGTTAATTGGCAAACTAAAATAGAAATTGAATTTGGAGGAAAATATTATATCACGAAAGGGAAACATGAATTTGGGACACATTCAACATTTAATGCAAAATACGTTCATAATAACTACTTCTGTTCTGTTGGAAAGTGTTTGTATAATATTCAAATGCTTTTCTCTATTCTACTAATGATGCCGATGTAATTATAAAAGGTAAGTTCAGGGACCTGGAAGACAATAACAACGAATTAGGAGGAATATTAACGAATACTTGCAGTTTATTGTTAGTGCAATATCAATTCTCACCTGACCATAATCACACCTAAACTGGCAGGTGTAACAAGTTAACGAAAATGCCTGTATATCGTCCTGCCCATTTGCATGTTTTCACAGCATCTTAACTTTCGTTCTTGTTTAGTTTGTATCTGGATTAGCACGAGACAGTGATGTAATTACTTCGGAAATTTTCTTCCGTCAATGTTCAGGAGTTAAGCTGAGAGAATTCTGGAACTGATAATTGACTAGTCCAGTGTCTGAGTCACACGGTGTGACAGAATATTTCTGTTTTTATTGTGACAATTCGGAAGTGTTTTTAGGAAAACCTGAGGGACGAATTGAAGCAACTGGAAGAAAACTAAAAAAAATTCAGAACGTTAGCTAATAAAATGCGTGAATATTTTAGCACTCTGTAATTTCTGTCTTCGTTCTTTGATAAAAGCAACTAAAAGTGCACACGGGGTATTGCTAAGTCATACTATACGAGTATTTCACTTTTCAGCCGTATATGGGTTCATATTTACAAGTATTATTAATATTTAGGTCAATCTTTTTTTCGACAAATTTTGTATTTATATGTAGCGATAGTAGGAAGCTCCAATTTCACATTCTAACTCGACTGTTTCTTTCTTCCTTTCTTAATTTTCTTTCTTTCTTTTTATTAGAAAATCTCTTTTATAGTTGGACGGCTGAGCTCTCTCGGATCACACCAAAATAACCTGCAGCCGGTAATTCCAATTTAAATATGCATTGAATACTAGGTGCTGCAACAGCAAGCAAATCGTGACTTACAATGTAACTTCTTCTATTTAGGGTGATTGGAAAAAGAGGTCCGACTATAGCTCCCCATATATCCAACCCGCAATTCAGCTGTTTCCATTTGAGCTACGTAAAAAGCAACTTTGGTCTCCATACAGTTACTTGGGCTTTCTTCTGACACTGAAAACATGCAGGAGCAGCGTACGGTACATGAATACCTATGTTATATAATAATATCATTATTTATACAAACTGTTCCGAGATTACGATTAACGTTACTTAAATTTACAGGCCAAGAAGTCTTGCGAAATAAAGACAGATTAGTATCAACATTTAAAGTGAAGAATTTTGTTTTACGGGTGGTGGAAAAGATTGAATATAGAAACTTTTAAAATATCGTACTCCTTATGAAATAATTTGACCGAATCAAATTGGAAGAGATGCGCGGGGCGTGTAGCACGCATGGGAGTGTTAAGACGTAGGTACAAAATATTAGTCAGAAAACTTCACTGAAAGACACTACTTGCGACACCTAGAACGTTGTATAATATTAAAATGGGTCTCAAAGCAAGAGAATCCAAGAATAAGGACGGGAATCATATGCCTCAACATAGGATTCACGAGCGGGCAATTGTAAACATCGTAAAAGACGTCACGTTTACACAGAAAGCGCAGAAAATATTAACAAGATAAGGAAATGTTGAACTTTCAAGTTGGACTCTGTTGCACGAATTGGCTCGATCATAATATTTATTACTGGGAAGTATGTCTGATGTGTTTATTCTGTAGCTCAGTAACCAGGTCTTCGACAAAGAACTCAATACCTTTAAGAACGCGACAAAAAAGAACAGAATATTTAATCTACGCCATCCTCACTCACAGGTATGTGTTGCAGCATAATAGGATGTGTGTGCGATATTCAGGAGGTGTAACAGGACAGGACATCGGTTCCCACCACTATGTGGGCAATCGAATACGGACCCTCGGACCAAACAAAGAGTACCCAGTGTGTCATTTTCAGGCAGGGTAGCGTCTTGTGCTACGCGTGATGAAAACGGCAAACGAACACGCAACAGTGACTCTGTCACGGCATGCAACGACACTTCTCTTAAATTATTGTCTCTCTTGCTACATCAATGTTTCATCCCCGGCACTTAAGTACGCGCATCATCCATGAACAGTTAAAGGTCATGTTATCAAATATCCAATGTAATATAACTGAAGAGCAGTAAATATTCTCAAAGAAACACGGGACTATTTGCGTGAATGTACGGACGTTGAAGACATAAAAAGGAAATTCGCTTACCAACAAAACTACGCACAACTACGCACTATTACTCGGCTTCACTAGGATAGTTACTTACTTACTTACTTACTTATTCTATGGAGAAGAGTCCTGTTTGAGAAGCTAACCGGTGTTCAGCTGGTCAAGAAATTTTATGGAACCCGAAAGTTAATTACCGCATTCACAAGTCCCCGCCAATTGTCCCTATCCTGAGCCAGCTCGTTCAAGTTCATAACCCCATATTCCACCTCCTGAAGATCCATCTTAATAGTATCCTCCCATCTATGCCTAGGTCTCCCAGGTGGTTTCTTTCCCTCAGGTTTCCCCACCAAAGCACAGTATACACGTCTCCTTGCCCCCATACGCGCTACATGAACCGCCAATCTCATTCTTCTCAATTTACAGATCGTTAAGCTCCTCATTAAGCAGTTTTTCACTAGCTTTGTAATCTTCCTGAATAGAGTGATGAAGGTGCTTAATTCGTAAAAAAATTATATATAACACGCGCTGTTTCATTTCTACAAAAAGGTTAATTGTTTGTCTGCACTCAACGCAGTTAAAGTGTTCTGTTCCCTTGCACTCATAATCAATTTTAGTGTTATGGGCTGCTACAGTTCAGGAAGCGGGTCAGTTTGCCCCAATTCCTACCTTCATAATTACTTTTCTGTCATATTTCCGGTTTGCGTTTTTGTTCTATCCTTTATATGATTATTATTATTATTTATTGTTATTTTTCTTTCATAAGCCTTTCATTCCTGGCTCCTCTAGAACCAACAGTGATCCCATGCGCTCAGGCTTCAAATTTCAGACTCAGTACTTTACGTACTACGCGTGATGCTCCAAGTATAGCTGTTTCCCGTACTGTATCTATTATTATTATTATTCCTTGAATAGTGCCTTTAAAGCGGTCATATTCTAATTTAAGGTAATAATCACGCAAGTTCCTGCAAAATCTGGGGCACACCAAGAATAATATCAGGACAACTTGTCTTCGGGCCGAAAATTCAACTCCGGACCTCCCGACAAATCATCTCTTGACAACGACATTATTATGTTAACATGTATCATAATCATAATCAGCACTATCAAAATCAGTAGCAGCAGCAGCAGCAGCAACAATCATACATTTTAAAGAACGTTTCTTAACCTCTGAGGAAATATGAATCCAAATTATGCTGAATAAGTAAGCGAGCTCTAATTGGATGCACTAATTACTGCAGGCTGGTTTAACTGTCCTGTCTGAGGGCGATTTGAATTCTTAGTTCATATTTATACTGAGGTAGGCTTTGGAGCTCCGAGTACATTTTATCCATTTGTTTACCATGAGCTCCCTCCCGCTATGTAAGCAGCCATGCATGAAACTGGTCGCTCACAGCTCACCTTCATTTTAATGCCGAACTTGCGAATGCAGGGAGCCTTTTCTCCTTTCCCCGTATGTCTAAATGGCGTAGAGCTTGAGTATATACTTACACAAGTTTACCTTTACCTCACACATTGTACTGGAGTACGGCTTAGCGTTGGTTTTCCAAAGCGGCGGCTGTCATTGAAACACCGAGGAGATGATTTCAAACAGTCACGCAACGCAACGCAACGCGGAGTGTATATGAAACGCCAGGACAAATTTCAAGAGTGAATTCCTCACACAAAAACGAAGAAAGAAATTTCATACAAGCATGTGTCTGGAAATAAATTAGGTCTACGATATAATTGAAAGTTTACATTCAACAATGAAAACCGTAACTATGTAACATTTCTTTAGGCGACTCCATCTCATTGTCTTTCTACCAATCGAGTGTTTATTTCTACTCTCCGAGTAACCCAACCGTATAGAAGTTCTATTCGACACCGCTACATGTTTCGGCTGTTCAGCCATCATGAGTTAGGAAATTAGCATTTTCGTCATTTGTAAGGCAAATGCCAGAGTAAAACTCGCAAAGATGGGGCACAGCCCGCACTCTTCCAAATTGTTGTGTTGTTCTATGTATTGTTTGTTTTGTGCCGTTCTGTGTATTATTTGTGTGTAAATGTGTACTGTACTACTGCCACCGGGTGGCTACCCAACTGCAGTTAAATATATCATACCATATCATACCATATCACATATCTTATCTTATCATATGATATATATCATATCACACCATACCATATCATATATCATATCATACCATAGTTCACAGTAAGAGTAAAACGGGAGAGAGTACCATTTGTAACGAGAGGCCTCTCCCTGTTTTCTCTTTTTGTGAACTAATGTCCTACCTGATAATGGCTGAAGTGAACAGCCGCAACATCTATTGGTGTCGAATAGAAAGAACATAGAAGATCTATACGTTGTGTTTGTCGGATAGCATAAATATTTCACTTACAGCTGCTGTAATATATTTACAGTACAAGTTGCCGTTTGAGACCCAACTGTCTATCAAGAACAATGTGTCACAACAAATGCTCAAAATGTCCCCCACCTCAATCAATGCACGCATGGACACGTACGGACTCACGCACTCTTTAAATGTCCCGGGGCGGTTGCGAATAGTTTGAGAGGCATCAAGAGTGCGTTGGTGAAATGTCTTAGGTTCGACTGGATCCGAATACATTGGGGTTATGGGTGTCCCCACGGTGTCCCCACACATAAAAATTTTAAGGATTAAGTTCCGGTGAACGTGGGCGGTGTACATCGAAATCTAAGTGTTTGGGAACATATATTCATATGATCTTTTTTTCCTTGTTTTGGTGTGGAGAACTCGCACTTGATTTTGTCTAAGCATTTTAGATAAAATCCTATTCCGATCACAGGAAGCGCCAGTAGGTGGGCCTGGATATAACGTAGCCCACCTAAAAATAAACTGGCCCACCCTATCAGAACTCAACTTGCAAGGATGTTACGTCACTTGATGTCGTAAATCCAGCCGGACAGCAGAAACCGTTCTTGACGGAGAACTAAACAGCCAAATACAAGCGCATTACTCGTTCTGTACGCAGTGTCTGTGCCCTACCATTATCATAATTAATTATTAAAATCTCACTAGCGAAAGAGCGTAAAAACTAAAATTTTTCGAAAAAAAGAAATCATATAAAAAAGAATTTAAAAAATGAGTTGTTTAAAAAGGAAGAGAAATCTGGACAAAAAGTATTAATGTCAGAGAAAATACAATAAATTATCAGTTGTAGACAACTGAAGTGCTAACGTGAACAAGTGTGATGAAAATAGTCATAGATGTATCTGAAAAAGAAACTAACAAAAAATTACGAAGAGCGCCTTTAAAATTTGCCCTGTCTGTCCGTTTGTCAATCCTATTAGGCCTACTTATGATTCAGAAAGTTACGTATGGGTCACGAACATAAACATAATGAAGCAAATATTTTATAACTTTGCCCGCATTCTCATTTCATAAGTATAGGGTGGCCCACCCCTCGATCACCCTGAGCAAAAATCTAGCGCAGTCCCAGATACCGTTTCGACTCTACATCCTTGCGGTTAGGACATTTACTGAGCAGGTTTAACATAAAAAATCTGAATATTGTAATATGTTTTCTTTTGGGTAATTCTCCGGCGTCTGAGTTCTAATAGCCGACGTTTCGGAACCCTCTATCAGTTCCATCTTCATAGGAAGTCTGCCTATTAAGATGGAACTGATAGAGGGTTCCGAAACGTCGGCTATTAGAACTCAGACGCCGGGGAATTACGCAAAAGAAAACGTATTACATATAGAACATGGCGAAAGCTTAAAATAAAAAATCTGAATATTGTCCACACAGTTTACGGCTGTGTTCCGTTTCAGTTTCTCAGTAAACAGCCATTATTCCCCTAAACAAAATTGACTGGTCTTTTTATTGTGAACACAGTTCTCTGTGAGGTATGAAATGTATGTGTGTAGTATGGATTCAGTTTAGTCTATAAATGTTTGGAGGTTACAATAAAAAAAAGGGTGGACGCTTCCCTCACAACCAACGGATCACCAAGCGAATAAGAAAAGTGAAATTCTCTGCAAATTAAAATCATTGCTTACTTTCAGGATGATTTCTATGAACGACAGTCAATAGATAATCAGTTAACTAACATGTGAGACGCACTTGGTCCAGGTACATTTAATAAAGATCAAAGACAAAAAATAAAAGAGCTTATACAACGCTCAATTTGAAAGCAAACAGCGGCATGTAGGTGGAGGAGAGCCCAGGGAACTCGAAATTGGCAGTGTGTGTGTGTGTGTGGGGGGGGGGGGCATAACTAGAAGCGGCAAACGTTCATGTTTTATACCTCCTAGTAAATAACTTCACTACATGCCAAAATCAATTCTAGACTAAAATTACAGCGAGTGAAGAAGTAGATCACTCTTTAGTTGGAAGGTTCAAAGAACCGAATCCCAACATATGTTCTGTTGAACTGCACTACCCTTCACAAGAGCTACGCCTTTATTGCACAATATTATTCTCTTCTTGTATTCGCTTCAGTCATAACTCAGAAATGTTCAGCGTCATCTGCATTTATCTGATATGCTTTTGTTTGTTGGTACAAACTTGCAAAATAAACACTGGCTATTAACAAGTTCATGTTATTACAACGTAATATTTAATTTCCTCAAAAATTTAAAATATCGAAATATTTATTTCTGAGCGGTATTTTACAAAAGTATCCAAACTCGATTTAAAAATCCTTATCAGCAACAAACGACCGCCTCTGTGGTCTAGTGGTCAGAGTCTCTGGCTACAGATACAGAGGTCCCGGGTTCGATCCCCGGCGCTACCAGATTTTCTGAGTAGTAGTGGGTCTGGAACGGGGTCCACTCAGCCT
>Ga0123353_10017015_pt1 | contig 10661 bp, 4 predicted proteins | sample TergutLab28metaG_3_FD_92763 | JGI IMG/M metagenome (GOLD analysis project Ga0123353, IMG submission 92763) | Labiotermes labralis P3 segment gut microbial communities from Petit-Saut dam, French Guiana - Lab288 P3 | ecosystem: Host-associated > Arthropoda: Insects > Digestive system > Gut ... | reverse complement strand
TAGACTCCTGATGATGGACAGAAAACCTGTCCGAAACATGTAGAGTTCTATTCCAAAAATAAATTTGAGAAATTAGTGCATCTCGTTGGTTTTATTATAAGAATAAGAAGATAACAGAAATTATGATCCTGGTAACCACGGTGAAGTTACAAAATTTACGAGTAATAACAACTTTCAAGAAAACAGCAGTATATGTATACTTGTTACAATGCTAAGATTACTGTACACAGAACAAATATAAAAACATACCTGCCACAAGTGATCATCGATGTAATAGCAATATGTTGTTTTTGACAATTTATCCTGCACATAGCTCACTCCTGTGACACTCATTTCCTGTATACGAGGCAGTAACACGGCAACCTGTTTAACCGGTCCCTCATGTGCATTCAGGAAACATACTAGTTCTACGGCATAAAGTAGGTCCTACTGAAGTATTAGATGGGTGTGTGGGTCTTCGTTTTTGTGGAATACGGGGCGTGCCCCTGGGTGAGTGGTGCCCGACGTTTTGAAACAACGTAGTGGTCTCTTTTCAAGGATCGAAGTGTTCAAATCCCAAAAGAACAAAGACCTCAACTGCATCGCTGAGAAAGCCTAAACACTCGCACATTAATCCAGTGCGTTTAAATTCCCACCGAATTATGAACACCGCAAGTAAGTTGCAAATACTGTAGAATATAATACCTTCCTAATATGGCATGACGTTATCTGATGACGTAACCTAAAAGAAATTTTAGATACAGTGCATTCAAGCAACACACGGGAAGGTACAATTCCCGATACTTTACAGTCATTACGACGAAAATGTATACCGTCTATATAATCATTTCAGCTAAAACGTGGGATGTGGAACTGTAGTAAACGCAGGAAGTAAGACGTACAAATGTTCTGTTACTATCACAACTGGCAGTGTCGCTTCCGGCGCCTTGTTCGGACCTGCAAGTGGGGAAGTCAGGCATACTGATGATACGATACGTAACAATCGCAGGGACCCACATGCCAGACCGTGTCATTGTTACATGCCTTATCTGCCAACACTTGCTAAGAATACACCCCGTTCACCTCAGAGTGACAGCCTGAAGAAAGCACCACCTCCCTCCATTGAACTCAAACAATACGCACAATGGCTCTGCGAGGTGCATGAAACTCACTATATGAATGATCTGCATATGGTACGTAAGTCACCCGTCGAGGGACCTTCACTTCGCATATAAGACTAAGAAAAGAAACAGGACATATATTCTCTTGCAAACACAGTAATATTACGTTAAATGATATGTGGCAAGGGACAAAAAGAAGTAAAAACCGCATTCAGAAGAGAATACTCAGATATTCGGGGAATATTTGCTACCTCTCAGTTCCAAAAGTTTTATCTTCAGGCCTAATTTGTAAATCCCTATACATTTGAAATACAGCGAACTGTAAATCTACTGTTGTTTTACAAAGATTTACAACTTGGTGTTTAACTCTCACTAAAGAACATGTATTGTTGGAATTCAAAAACAATGTTAAGGCTAGACTGAAATGCACGAAGCACATACTGGGGGGGGGGGGTTAATATGCATACAAATGTCAGCAGGCTTCCCCCCCCCCCGAAAAGCTGGTAACCACCTACCAGTTTACAGGCTCTCGTACCGGAAAAGACAATAATTTCTAACGCAAACGAAATACTAGTCGGAAAATCTGAAGGTGACAGAACACCTGGGGAACATCTAAACATAGAAAGGCACACAAAACGTGGTGGATGTTAAAGATGTAGGATGTAACATTGTGGACTAGATCCAATTGAGGCAGCCCAGGTTTCTGCGGTGATACTTTTCGAACACAGGAATGAACCTTTCCTTCATGTCCTACTCTCGGTTACAGCTATTATTCGAGAATATCGCAGAACCATGGGAAATTAGGTGGGTAGAGTAAGATTATCAGAACACCGCGATTTGAAAATGTAATCTTGCCAACTTATTGCTCTCAATAAACCGCAAATAATAAACAGGTCTAATTAAACAAGTATTAGAAGGCAGCCATCTGCAGATGGGTTCTAACACCGAAAGTAATTGCGTGCAGAATTTTTAAATGCTATATTGGAAGTGTGTGTGGATGAGCGCGTTATTGGTGCCGATTTTGACAAGGGTTGCAGGAACACAGGAAAACTAAACTTTATGGTAGAGTTGAAGATTTAAATCGCAAATCTGCCATTACATAACGGTCTAAATACTCATGTGTATGCAATGTTGGACAAGGAGTGGGAAATACAAGCTCATGCATCCCCTGTGACATTAAGAAACAACGCAATTTCGTCACTAAATGAGTTTATGGTAAAGGTAAAGCAGTTCTGTTACAGGCCCGGAGGGGCCCAGAGGGTTCCAGGAAGTTAAGGTTCCCAGATTTCGTGACAACGACACAGGATGGTGGTAGGTTGTCAGCCTTACGCACCGGCCACCTTTATCTCCAGGAAATACTCCTGGTACTCATTTCTGTTAGAGGCTGAGTCGACCCCAGGGCCATAGTGCGATAGGAAGGATTATGTGTGAATGAAAAATCCACTGACACCAGCTTGAATCGAACCAGCGACCTTCCGATTTGTAACACAGCACCTTAACCACTGTGCTACTGCGGTCCCCAATGAGTTTATGAATTCCCTATAATTCTAACAAAACATATCGATTATTTCCCTATACAGCATTAAACGTTTGGTCTTTATAATAGGCAAAGAATGTGTTATCCGTGAGGCAGGAAAAGAATATGTGTATTTAATTCAGGTGAAAGTCAGGCCTCAAACGGTTATATGATAGCTCAAATGAGTGCGCTTGAAAATTCGCTAAGTGGCATGTCGCCATCAGAAAAACAAACACAAGTAACACGATAATACAAAGGTGTAGTGTGTATATATCTGTATGTACATAGTCATGAACACAACAATATTACAATTACAATTGCAAAGTAGGTAGTAAAACCATCGTATTGAGATGTTTCATCAATTGCCAACTTCATGGTTTGTGCAAACAATACAATAAATTGTATTATTGACCTAACACAACGGGGATGACACACCTTAAGACAAGTAACACGAATTACTGTATACAAGCTAGAAGCCTTCCAAGGTGTCTTTGTAATTCAGTTCTAGAGGTCAAGAGGTCTATGTCATTATAAATTTCGTGGAACTGTTTAGATAAAATACGTTGTCACCTGCTGTAATTCTTCATATATCTCTTTGGGGTGTCTGTCATGTGCAGAATTCTGTACGGTATTGTACCCCTCACTCAACATCTGCCACACACACCACAGACGTCGGGTTAGGCTATTAAACTGTTTTCATACTTCTCCTCATCAGTTTCAGTTATTAGAGCGAGTTTATGGTATACAGTGCAGCAACATTTGAATAATCGATACAGAGGCACGTTACATATACGCAGTCAGTTATGTAACAGCCCAACTGGTGACAGTTCCCATAGCAACCGTCACAGAATAACCACTCGGTAGACAGGAACCAATATTCAAGATAATCGACACAAAATTATATCAGGTACTGTTGTGGGCCAAGTAGTATACCAACCGCCGTTCCAAAACAAACCAGCAATAAAAACTTCCGTATGTCTACACAGCAGTGTGCCATCGGTCCACTAAAACCGACGGCATCAAAAACAAAACATTTCTTCTTGTCCAATCAATAAAAGCTGTAATGTTTTTCCTGAAATCACCTGTATACGTTGTCCAGAGTACACACAGGACACAACTTGCGATACGATGGCAATTCGATGACAATACGATACACACAACAGAAGATAAAGACGTATCTCTCTGGTGGATGAGAAGAAGATGGAAGGAGGAGGTAACAAGAAGGAAGTATTGGGCCCACCTTTACTTCAACAAAAGTAGCCAAGTAACTAGACCAAGACAGTGAAATATTCAGATCATTTTATATAGAACGACACAGGAAAGTTTTAAAATTTCCCCTTTCTTGAATAACCATGATCTTTCCAGTCATAAAAAACTGAGGGTTTCCCAACCAGCTCTACGACTTTAATGCTTGCTCTCTCGCTCGTGCTGACGGCCGGGATGGCACAGTCAGTGTAGCGACATGTTAACAGCTCAAGGGTCTTGGGATCGTATCCGGGAAGGGTCCGTGCCCGTCCATAGCGGCCCCTAGGCCCACCCAGCCCCTGTACAATGACGTACCGGGTCGTTCCCGGGAGTGCAGTGGCTGCGGCCTAGTGCTGGTAACTATATCTTCGTCTCCCCGCTTGGCCTGCATAGGAATGTCATGGGGTGACCTTTAACCTTCTCATTCGTGCTTGCGTAAGACAGTAGAGTATTTTAAAAGTCCGTGCGATTTCCGCCCTCAGTGTCGAAATGTTTACCAATCAGCGACAACATACCGAGTCGTCATCGTATCGTCTCGTCGTGAACATATCGTGTCTTCCTTATTATACGAGGTCCCAAATCAAACCAAGGTCTGAGTCGTACCGTACGCTAATCCAATAGCCATATTATCGCCGTCGCATCTGAGGTGGGACTCCAGTGTCAGAGTTCCCTTAAACGCTTCGTATGCATGTCGATTCACCGCCAGACTAATGTCCCAAAGCTACTTGGTCGCTCATACGTCTCCAGAAGCCAAGTCAGGTGCAAATACTACAGCATGACTTGCGAATTTTGAATACATGTAAACTTCACCGGAGTAAAGGCCTACCATTCCACTCGTTTTCCCTTAAGGTGTTGGTGACTGGAGGCCAATTCCATTTTAGGCTAAGAGACAGAAAAGAATTTTGGAGGAAGAAAAGTACAGCACTGGAGAGAGGACGATCGACAAGTGAGACAGAAGAGTGCCCGCTAGAATATGGGAATACTGATCCAGTACGCCGTAAAATAAATTCGAAAAATTATATATATGTATATATACATATATATAAATATAAATAAATATATATATAATGCCTTGGTTTAGGAAACAGAAGGGGAAAGTCGCCTATTATAGGGAGGTTTTTTAAAACTGCTATTAAAAAGGAAAAAGTCGTAAAACTTCTCAAAACACAAGCATAACTTTATACGTTTAATGAAGAGACAGTTGTTACATAAACATCGCAAATTAGGAGAAGAAAAACGTGTGTAAAATTCGTTTCCTTAAAAGCTTCATATCCCCTAATTAGGCGCACACGTGTTCTTAATTTGGAGAGGTGAATAATTTACACAGAAAGCACAAAGAATAGTTACAGAATTTTAAAAATTACAAATACAAAGGATACAAACTAAGAACAAAACAGTGTTTATCCCGGAAAAGGCTCATAAACATAATCTTCCTCCATACCAGCACATCGTATCCACTCTTCTGCGTTGTGATAATCAGAGAAACGATCAGTACAGAACATGCAGTGAGCGTCTTGTTGCTCTTCTTCCGTCGAATCATCAGCGAAAGGAACAGCTAGGCCAATGTACGAATCTTATAAAGTGTCAGACGGAGTTGGATCCCGGCAAATCCTCTCTTCTGTCTTTTTGAAAGACCAAGAAGATCATTCGACGCAAGCTGACTGGTTTTGGATTTAGTGGTCTGTTTGATTTTCTTTTTCTGAATTGCCCCAACAAATTTTCTGTAAGGTGAATTCGATATTTTCTTTGCTGTTCCACAACGAGGATTTGGCTTTAGGTTCAGGCTTGGTACAGGGCTGATATCTGATGCTCGGAGAGCCTCCGCAGAAGTGAACGGCGAAAAATAAACAAAACTGAATGATGGCTGATCGGAGGTATTCAACAAAGCAGGATGGTGCACAGGACCAGCATCCGTGTCCTCTGAGGCTAGAGGGAAAACGTGTGGTCTGAAGATGTTCTTGTCACAAGGAAAAAGGCCTGTCGCCCGGAAGTAATTAGCCGCTATTTCGCCTGTTGCAGCTCGCTTTTATGTATTGCCGAATTGTTCGTCAATTCGTCAGACGGTGACGACTCGCCCTAGGTTGGAACGGAGTTATTTTTCAATTTCTTGGCAGTAGAATGTTTTAACGGACTCCATGGAAGCTTTATCCAAGCGTAGCATTTTGTGACTGTTGTGAGGTGGGAGACAGATGATGTCAACATGATTCCCTAGAGCTAAAGTAATGACCTCTAGGTGCTTTGTGTGTGAATAGTGCCTATCGGATACTGAGATACAAGGATCTTATTTTGTCGGCTTTGTATGTCTGACGAAATGGAGTAACCACTGGGTGAAAATGTCGCTCTGTATCCACCCCGAAAAATGGCACGCGTGGACTGATCCAGGCGGTGTGCCATTCACCAGTTCTTGTTTCATATATTTTCTTGGAAATACAAGTAACGGAGGAATGAAGTGTCCAGTTGGACTCAAACAGGTGACGACTGTCTCAAGAGATCCCCCATCTGCGGACCGAACAGAAGATATCTGACGTTTGACTTTCAATCCTAATATTTTCGTGTGTTTGAGCTGTACAATAGTGATGCCGGTATTGTCGCAATTGTAAAGTCTTGCAGGATTATGTTGAATGGTGTAAATAGCGGGTTCATAGATTTAAAAAAAAAACTCGAGCTACTGATTCAGGAGTGAAACCCCGCGCTCTTGAGAGTGAAGACCTTCAGTGGTTGTAGCTGAAATTTCTTTATGACGAAGTAGAAGATTTTTCAACCACTTTCTTCCAGTCTTTTATTTTTCTCTTGCAAAATTGGTTTTTAATTCCGTTTCTTTACAACTAGGTGGTAAGCGAGGTGCACGACGACCGCAATTTTCCAGCCCAAAAACTTTCTTTGCATCACAAGACAGTGCTCAGCCAGATCACTTTCTACTTCATGAGGAAGAACTTGCTTCCCACCCAGTTTTGTTTTATTGCTTCACTTGAGCTTTTCTGCCGGTCTTTAACACAACGCTCTAGTGTTGTTTGTGGTAAGTTGAAAACTCTGGACGCTTTGTAGTTGCCCATTTCCTCGTTCCTCATAACCTCAATAGCTGCCTTTATCCTTTCGGTGTCCCATTCTTTCCTTCGAGCCATCTGTAATTTATATAACCCAGAAGGAATAATTCACAAGGTACTGACTTCCTAGTATGGGGAGCCCCATATTAGGCTCTTCAGACTTCCCCATAATAGGCGAAAACAGGTGCTCGAGAAAATGTGTGAATAAAACAGAAGGACCTAAAACTGTACCTACGACACATAGCAAAGGTTTAAGATTACACTTAACAGAGAACTGAGCACTAAACTAATTTAGAAAAATAGCTTACCTGCAACGGCTTTATGAGTCACAGTTTAGAGATAAGCAAAAATTTCACACCGCACCAAAACAAAGACACCCAGTCATACCTAAGTCTTGAGCAACTGACCGTTTCTAATATGATTACATTTAATAACCTCATCTGCTTAATGATTTACATTCTTAAGCTCAGAGCGCAGAACCTCCTGGTATGAAATAACGCACCTCCCCATAATTCGGAAACCTCCCCAAAATAGGCGACTTTCCCCTACACGGTGTTGGCACTTCCATCGGAGCCTCAACAGGCAACAGAACCTCATTTATAATAGAACTTACACCAGAAATTGAAATACAGAACGCCGTAACCAGAACCTGCCTGACCAGACACCGTACCACCCGTAGCGAAGCTTGCGGTAAATCATGTCTGTTTTGGTTCCAGTGTTATCCAGACATGATACTCGGAAACCTTCAACAGCTTACTGAAATACACATTGCAAGGTATGCTCGTTTAGTATGTGACCTTGTTAACTTCTGGAGATCTCAGCTGACAAGATACACAACATCTCATGTTAGAGCAAGACGGGTCAAAGGCTCTACGATGACCTGTAATACGAGTTTCCTATCTTAATTTTAAGGTATTTATTTGGGTCGTGCCATACCTATGTACTTAACATGGGTGTGTGTAGTGAAGTAATAAATAGTCTACAAAATGTAGCAGCATGCACAAACTAACCAATTCACAACGCAGTCAAACTATACCAACTCGAATTACAACGCGGCTTAAGAATCATTATAAATCAGACCGTCAGATATACACGTACTTTGTTTTCTCAATCCAACATACTTCATCAAACCGTATTCTCGAGATTCTCAGGAATTATTAGGCGTTCTTCACGAAGAAAAACGGACGCCTTACGTGATCACGACGGACCGAGACCGAGTATCAGAAAATAAACCCTCTGCCGAGTTTCATGAAATTCGGAACATTTTCTTTTCAAAAAATTTCGAGAAAGTGTGAGTTACCCCAATTTCAGCTCTTGACGGTCATACTTTACTTAAGGGCGTAAATGATTTCTATCCGTCATTTCCACACTTCTCCGCTAATTCTGGTGGAATTCGATATAAAAGAACTTCAAGTGATGACGTTGAGAAATTATGTGTTTCGCGTAAATCGGTGCCACGAAAGCCACACTTTACTTCCGCAAGGGGGGGCGAAAAAAAACTTTGCCACATTTTATGTATTTTTTCTTCCGATCTGGGTAAAATTCAGTACAGGAGATGTCCATAAGAATTATCTGTGTGACTGCGAGTTTTGTGAAAAGCGTCGGAGTGAAAGCCGTAGGGTCGTAAATTTATTTCTATCCTACTTCCCACATTTATTTTCCGGCTTGTGTTAAATTAGGTATAACAGATCTGCACATAATGCTGCCAAGCATTTGTGAGTTTCGTTAAAATTGGGTCAGGGAAGGCCATACATTTTTATGGGCGTATACGAAATTACATTTACGCGTGTACCGTGAAACCGCGTGATATCTTGAAAGTAAATAACGTCCCAGCCTAAACCATTTCCAATCGTATTTCACTGTTGATTTCCAACTGTTATTGTTGTATAAATAAGTAGATCTGATTAGGCAAGCCGTAATACAGAAAGAAGTGAAACAAAGTGCAATTCAATCAATATTTACGTCAGGCTACCGATTATTCTCGAATCTAATCCGCACCCGAAACTAATCCGCATTAATTTTTGCCGATTTCTTAAACGAAAAAAAAAAAGTTAGTTCGCGGTTCTAATCCGCACCTTTCCTTCAACCGCCCCTTGCCTACAAGGCAGACTGATTGAATAATATTGGATGTTACCAATGCTTTAACCGTTATCCGACTAACGCGCTGTGTGTGAAGTGGCCATTTAACTGCCAGCAGTACAAACGCACCACAGCTGATCCGATGATGACATTCGATGAGAGGACGATGGTGAAGATAAAGATAATATTGACTGGGTGACGGATAACGATTCAGTTATGAGTGATTACGGCGAGTCTGATGAATAATAAATTATAAATATTATATAATATATTATAAATAACAAATAAAATAAATTGTTGTATTGTTCTTACAGCACGTACAGCGCGGCTCTATCATTTTTCCAAAATCCAGCTCACGACCGCGAATCTAATCCGCACGCGATTCTAATCCGCATCTGATTTTTTAGCCCTCTGAAACTGTGAAAAGGGTGCGGATTAGATTCGAGAATATATGGTATATGCCTACAATTACTCACAGTAATTTATGTTCTGTTAATGTCATTGACGATTTAACAACGGCCATGTCAACACGATTACACAGTTTTATAATAACTTCTAACATAATTAAAGATTTTAACGGGCTTAATGCAGATTTTCTACCAACAAGCTTCAATTATGAACTGGGTTTAGTAAACAACACGGTAAAATAACCTCTGATTAGGTCGACAAAATTGAATTCATGGCGTGTGACTGACACTCAAAAGAGTTGTATTCGACAGCCTCATTTATGATAAGCGGAAATAATACAACCATACGGCAAATACATGAGCTTTAAAACCTTAAAGACAAAACGTAGTCTGTTGTATACATGGAATCGGCGCGTTCCGCGTAGGAAACACTCTCTACCTCGGTTATAACACGACAGGCAACGTACGTGTAACGTAACAATGGGGCAAGTTCGTGCAACCATTGTTGCTGTTGAAAAGCAGTAAGTATTACGTACCCTGAGTGTGGGTTTGTAGGCTTAGGTATCCAGCATACAAGGCGCATGCGCCATACTGTCATGTGGCCTCTCCGGCTGTACGAGATTTTTCCACTTTATCTCATAAAATGCATGATTTTCGGGAAAATGATATTAAACATAAAATTGTGTTTCGATTTTGTCGACAACTTTTGTCTGAAAAATTTTTCAAACTAAAAAAGAATTAATCAAGATATGATCATAAATATATGTTGGTTTCCATGTAAAGTGCCCATTATTTTTGTCATATTTTAATGACGCTTGTATTTTCTCGGCAGATTTTCGAAAAATACTCTAATACCAAATTGCAGGAAAATGCGCTCCGTGGAAGCCAAGTTGTTCCATGCGGACGGACGGACAGACAGACATTACGAAGCTAACAGTCGCTCTTCGTAACTTGCGAACATGCCTACAAAATCAATCTGTTTATGTTGTGTAAAGCAAAAGTCACTGGTTGTTCTAAGATACACAACACATAACGCAATGAGAGCTCCATGTAGAATTTTTGAACGATAACCCTGATGGTACGGTAAGTAACGGCTAAGCTTTAAAGGTTTAAGATTATTATAACAAGGCGCAACTGTATGTACCAGATAAACAAACTCCGTGGCCTTAGTCCGCACGCGAACTATACCGACAGAGCGGCCGCCGCCGGTCGGCGAAGTTAGTGCCAACTTTTGCGGATAGAGGGGTGTCACGTGGTCAGCGCAACGGGT
>Ga0123353_10017014_pt1 | contig 10661 bp, 7 predicted proteins | sample TergutLab28metaG_3_FD_92763 | JGI IMG/M metagenome (GOLD analysis project Ga0123353, IMG submission 92763) | Labiotermes labralis P3 segment gut microbial communities from Petit-Saut dam, French Guiana - Lab288 P3 | ecosystem: Host-associated > Arthropoda: Insects > Digestive system > Gut ... | reverse complement strand
TAATATATTCTTTCAGTATTTCTTCTGTTTTGGGTTGGTTTCATTTAATTTTCTTTGCCTATTTTTGTGTTACTCTGTTCCGTAGTAAAACAAGGTTGGAAATATACGTTTAACGTAACATTATGGCGCGTTCGCGGAACCATTGTTGCAGTGGAAAAGCAAAACAGCATTTTTTGTCTTTTCCCACATTATCTCATCAATGGCAGGAATTTCGGGACAAAAATATTTAAGGTAAAACGGGTTTTGATTTTATGCAACTTTTTTAAAAATATCATTCTAAGAAGAATCATGCGAGATACTATCATAAATGTACGTAAGTGTGCAATTAAGTACCTGTTATTCTAATCGGAATTTAAGAACAATTGAATTTCCTCTGCAGATTTCGAAACAATTCTCAAATACCATATTTCATGAAAATCCGTCCAGTGAAACCGAGTTGTTCCGTGCTGACGAAGGGACATGACGAAGGTAATAGCTACTTTTTCCAATTTTGCGAAATTGCCTGACATCTAGATAGTTTATATTGTTCGCATATTCATCCATACACACTAATAAAAACGTCAGTAAATTAAGGAGGAAACCCAAGTGAAGTTACTCAGATGTAGAGGCTTTCGGCTGATTCTTTCCATCTGTCATACTTTGATAGTAATTGCTGTCTTTGTGAGTGAATAATTTTCACTGTCACCAAATCATAAAACATCTCCTGTCAAATTTATAAAATGTCTCTTAGGAAGTAAATTCTTTCACTTCTGTGTCGTCCTGGAAGTTGAAACACTTTGCACCATATCCATGTGCGTAGAGATGGATTGGCCTTTCTGATGCTTGCAGAGTTTCTCACGCCTTTGCTTTGGGTACGGGTAAAATATTCTTGTTCGCAGGTACTTAAAGGATCTAGAACCCATGCATAAAATTCACATTCTTCCCAACTTTGAGTGGTTTAGTTGTGCGAGAGTGCCGATGTAGGAGTGCACTTTACATTTTTCAAGCCTCCATTGGGATAACGAAAAAGATGGGTATATGGAGGGAGGCAATGTCGCGAACGGTGCCTCGATTTGTTTTATTTCTAATGTATTTTTTAAATTAGCTATTATAAATGCAGCTTTCTTAAGTCTGCTTACGAAACGCGCGATGCTGTTTGTCTTTAGATCTTCAAAACTTTTTGCCTTTCTCTATAAAAACAACAAATGTTTGTCACCAAAATAAATCTTTTGTCTTTGAAACTGGGGGCATTTTTTGTGACACAGGAAATGCGGCGTGAAGAATGTTGTTAGGATGAAGTTCATACTTCGAAGGAAATGTGCTGGCTGTTACAGAGTAAATTTTTGTAGGTTGCCTATATAATAGCATTATTTCTTGCGTGACTGTGTCGTGTACTCCTTATTTTCTAATTATACCGTCTCACCGTACGCTCATATCCGTATGTCAGTCTGGTACAAATTATAACATTAGATCCAGTTGCGGGATTTTGATTAGACTATAATATTCAAACGTCATATCATGGAAAATCGTACCAACTTTGTAATACTGATTTCCTACCTTAACATGGATACCATGAGAGCGTCTGATGTGACTCTGACAGCAGAAACACCACGAATATGCCTCAGATTTTGTATCGTACTTAACTGTCAATTGTAGTTTAGGTCTAACTTCGAATAATGTAAAACAACAACATTATATTTCTCCGCCATATGCATTTATCTTGCATTTTGATGGTGCGTGATAACTCAGAATTATTAATAATTAGAAGATATGTATAAAGTGGGCAATATACGTACTCAGAAATATGTACAAACTAAGGAATATGCATTCTTACGTGTAAAATGGGCAATATGCGTACACAAAAATATTTACGAAAGAGGAAGTATATGCTTTATATATGTATAAACAACAACATACATACTTAGAAATATTATATAATACATACGTACTTAAAATCTTGTGCATTAAAGTGGTTAATATGTATACCACACGATACTGTAAGGCTTTATCAAAATGCTGATATAGTTGTAATCACTACTTCTATATCTTGTGAGCAGAAACTTAGATTACACAGTCAAAAATAAAATGATTGCTGAAGAGTGAATTGCGAACGGTGGCAACTTAGTTGTCGATGGCATTATTTAAGGCACTTTTTCGTAATACTCCTGGTAGGATTGAGGAAAACAAAAAGAAATACATCCACAGTGACAGCCCGATCTCAGGGCCGAGATTTGATCCCGTGTTCTTCCCAGTACGACCTAGAAACATTAACACTTTTCTTCGACTTGCGGTTATACTGTTACAGTTATAAATATGTGGGGGGGGGAGTGAAGAATAAGAATCAAATAGATGTTACTTATTGTTTTATTACACATATGATAGGCTCAACATGTTTCGGCTACTATTATGCCCATCACCAGGAGCTCACGACTATAGTGCTGATTAACACATGGGCCTACCGGTTCTGTAAAGATGCATGAGGTGGCGTTAATGTAAGTTGTGGTATTTGTAGTGTGTGTTAGGTGCGACGTTTTTCAGTTTTTTTTGTCGAGTGCTCATAACTAATAACATAGTCGTGAGCTCCTGAAGATGGGCATAATAGTGCCCGATAAGTGTAATGAAACAATAAGTAGCATCTAGTTGGTTCTTATTCTTCAGTTATCACAACGATGCACGGTCCAATACACATCAAATGTGGGGGGAAACAAGGTTTCAGGTTTTCATAGTAGACGTTGCTGTCCGCAGTGCAGTTACAGTTTAACATAAAACTGTAAACAGTGATTTTCATGTTTGTACCGTGCATTAATGATGATTAAAATACTTTATTATCCAACAGATGTATAAATATATAATTCGTAGATACAATTAGAATTATTATAAAATATTTAAATGTATTTAAAATTGCTCCAAAATATTTGTACTGCACAGCCTAGAGAGTGCCTCTCTAGACTGTGCCGTACACACACGCACCACGGGTAAATACGCTGCCATAACACGGACATATCAACGGACATGATAAAACCACTACTCTAATTTTAGCCAAGCACTGTATGAAGCTCCCAGATGATGTCACTTGTGATCAGAAACATTTTGGAGCAATTTTAAATATTTTAAAGTGTGTTATAATAATTCTAACTGTATTTACAAATTATATATATGTGCATCTGTTGGAAAATAAAGTATTTTAACTGTAAATAATTTATGTGCATTCCAGAATGATGATGAGACATATCGCCAATGCCATGTGTATTTGAGAAACGGTGAATACAAAAGAATACGGTTGATTTTGTAGTCTGTTTATAAACAAAGAGAAGATCACAAAATTCTGTTTCATCTAGCGGTATATCCACCTGTGCTACAGAAAACACCTAGTAACTGGCGTAATCCAATCCATACGTTCGTCTCTGCTTTTCCTCCAGACCAAATCTCCCGCGGTTGCAGCATCAGCGAGGTGGAGTGGATCGGCGGTTTTCTGACACCTACCGCTCCTTCGTGAGCGACTGAATTATTTATACTTGCTAGATTCAATTGCATTACCACAAATCTCATAATAGACATTCGGCATTAAAACTAATGCTAATTTAAATCTGATCGACAAAATTTCCTGTAGGTGAGTAGGCCTAATTGTGTGTGTAAATTGTTATATACTCGAACAAGCGTAAAGTAATGCTTACGTCACATCCGTACATGCGTAGGTAATGCATAATTTTATTAAATACGAGGTGGATGAGAAGTGTGTGACTCCATATGGAGGGAGTGTTTCGTCTAAACCGCGTCCACACCAGTACTGACTCCAAACAGTCCTTCCGTGGTGCGGGTCGCGGGAACGATACCGGCCGACAGAGAGCGTAACCACACTCTTTGTTCCTGTCCCGAAGTTATGATTGCTAGGAACTGTTCTTTCACTCTCCGAAACGTCTTCAATTTGTTATGTTTAATTAAACACAAGGACCACTTCACTTCACTTCACTGGTGGCGAGTGGTAGAAAATGAGAAATTCCAACATTTTTTCTAAGTAAATAATTCTAGTAATTCATTTCGGTTTATTTTAGGAAAAATTCAGGAGAGAAACGGAAAATTCTCGGTGGTTTGTTATAAGAATAATAAGGAGTATTTACAAAGTTAGGAGTCATTCTTCTCTTCCTCCTCCTCCTCCTTCTCCTCCTCCTCCCCCTCCTCCTCCTTTTTCTTCTTCTTCTTCTTCTTCTTCTTTCATTGGCACTACAGCACACTGTGGGCTTTGGTTGTCGAACAATTTCCTTCCATTTTTTCCTATCTGCCGCCAACTCTCTCCATCTTCTCACTCCCAGTACTTGAAGATCTCTTTCTACTTCTTCTTTCCATCTTTTCCTGGGCCTTCTCCTTCCATTATCTCTTTCATTCTTCCAGGTTTTAGCATGGCTTGTACGTTCCATGCAGCTAGGGTTATTTCCGTATATCTAGTCTCCTTCCGTCCGTCATCTTTCAATCTATCCAGCTTTTTCCTTTGCTCGACTTTCGTAACAATAAGTTTTTTTACTGGATGGGGTTGTTAGCCCCACGCCAAATCCGCAACCTGGAGGACCAGGGTATGGCTTTTTGTCTGGGTCATCACCTTTGACCTGTCTGGCATGGGATGCCCTACCAGTAGCATACGCTACCGCCAGCATAGCGCACAGGATCATGTGACCGCACAAGCCCCACCACTACGTCAAAGTACGGATACCTTCAGGGGGTCGGAGTCATTCGCTTCGTATTACTTAAAGTGCGCTGAAGTCAGTTTCTTTTCTTTTTTTTAAGCGGTTTGCGAGTTCGTAATTTGTCCTGTTGTTACCTAACGCTATAGTTTCAACCAGAGCTTTCATTAATAATTTCATCTTACATTCGAAAATGTTATGAAATCTAATATGTAAACCAATATCTTCATTAAAATGTAATTATACGGAAGGGATTACAAAAAGTACGCTCCACCCAGCAATGTGAAAAAACGCGAGACTGTTCCTATAATAATTCGTACTCAAGTTAATTAGTGGAACGTTCAATAGCAGATCGTATTATCAACTGATGCTCTTTATTTTTAAGAACAGTTCCATGAAACAGCGGTTCTTGAGAAGCGAATATGCACCTTAAGTAGTCGAGGTATTGTTCGCTGTTTTGGAACAAAAAGGCTCATCATTGTTTCACAAGAACAGCTACTGGACCCTATTCTGAGCCACGGTAGTCTCTTGCACATCCTCCTTCCAAGTTTCCTTATATCCTTGTTAAAATTATGTTCCTTTCTAATCCTCGTTTCCCAAGTTCTATCTTCTTTTCTGTTTTGCCAATCAGAGCTTTTAAACATTTATCTCCAGTGATAATTACCCATATCTCGTTTTTCTTCATTTCATCACTTAGATAGATATTTAGAGAGATATATTTATTAACTGCAATTGGGTTGACACCCGTTGGCAGTAGTACAGTACACATTTACACACAAACAATACACAGAACAACACAATTAATTTGGGAAGAGTGCGGGCCGTGCCCCGTCTTTGCGAGTTATACTCTGGCATTTACCTTAGAACTGAGGAAGAAGCACAGAAAATCCTCAGACATGGTAGCCGAGGAGTGCCAGTTGGCACGATGAAAACAAGATATACAGAACAGAACATAAATAAAAATAAGAATACATAAACATAACAATAAAATACATAACTTACAAAATTAAACCGAAGCATAAAAAGAATAAATGTACATAAAAGAAACAATACCAAAACACAGTAAATACAAGCACACATATTACCAAAACACCCACACATACACACACCCACACATTAAAAAACCCATTCATACACACACCCACACTTTACAAAATCCATCCATACACACACCACATATTACAAAACATGTTAAAATAACCACAGTACAAGATACAAACCAAATAAAATAGTCACAATACAATCAACTAAACTCAATATAAGGTCACCCTAATATGCATGGTACTTTTGTCTCCAAGAACTTCAACGTAACTCACTTCTCTTCACTTCAAAAAAGTCACTTCGCATGTATCACGTCAGTTCACTCCACATCCCAGCACTTCACATCATTTCACTCCACATCACTTCACTCCACATCATTGCACTTCACATCACTTCACTCCACATCCCTGCACTTCACATCACTTCACTCCACATCCCTGCACTTCACATCACTTCATTCCACATCATTGCACTTCACATAACTTCACTCCACATCGTCCACATCACTGTACTTCACATCACTTCATTCCACATCATTGCACTTCACATCACTTCACTCCACATCATTGCACTTCACATCCCTTCACTTACTTACACTCAACCCCCACTTGAATTCCCTTGCTTGTAACTAGATTCTTAACCCTCTTTCTAAAAGTGTTTTTTTATAGGGGAAAGGCGCTAGTAAGCCTGCAGGTTATTGGTTCCAGCTTTTAATAGTCCTATTTAGGAAGGAATATTTGCCAACATCTGTTTTTTGTTTCCTAGTCCTAATTTTCCGATAATGATCGCCTTACTCAGGTAACATGGTCTTAGAAGTCTGTCACCTATCGCTTTCCAAGCCCGTCCTCCGGTGTATGCCTTGAAAAGTGCGCATATTCAGGCTATCAATCTAAGCTGCGCCAAAGTTTCCCAACCGGAATCATTTATATTATTTACAAATTTGGCCGCTCTTTTTTTTGCACCCGATACGTATAACAAAGTTTTGAGACAATATTTGTCTTTCCACCTTGTATAGTTTTCTCCATAAACATTATTCATTTCAGAATACTTATATGAATCCTTGTGTAAAAATGTCGGAAAAAAAAATTACTGTCCAGTATTAAGGGGATCGAAGCAAAATAAATACTGTAAAGTCTCTTGGTGCACTAAACTTATACCAGTTCCCTTGTTTCATTTTCCATGTAGAAGTGCCTGAATGTATGAGATCTTAGGTACATTTAAGGTTTAATCCACCCTTCCGCATCTAATTTACAGTTTAAAATTAACAACGGTAAAAGTAAAGTAAAGTTTCTCCGACACACCATTAAAGCATATAGGTAGGATGGAGGGGTACTTCCACCCATTCTTAACCTCAGCCCAAAATACGTATGTATAGTCAGTCTCACGTCACGGCACCCTGATGGTTCAGCCCGTTTTCTAGTCACTTTACCAACTGAGCCGTCCTTACTTCATAAATTAAAATAAGCCAATAAAATTACAGGATATATTCTGTTCTTATTTTTATTTAATATTCTTAACAAAATTATACAATGCACGGCGCAGAAAATATAAAATAACCATAACACAGCCACGTACGTTACGATATAATAAATATGCGCAGGAAATTATAACGCTCACGGATATGGAGATACAAACGTCAACGTAAACGCAACCCACAACTTGACGTTCCGTAGACCTCACACTGCATTTACCTCGGCCACACCGCAATACTGAAGTATAATCTACGAATCCTTTTTTAACTGTATTTTAATTATTTTATCTATAATGATAACAAATTTGACAAATTTGGTTCACATGTACAATTTAGATCAAAATTTGATGTTTATTGGACCGCGCATCAGTGTGATAACTGAAGAATAGAAAACCAACCGGACACTACTCCAGCCTAACCACACCTAACCTCCAACATACAGCAAAGCAAGAACGAAACGACCAATGTGGTAATCAACATCATAGTCGCGCGCTTCTGATGATGGGCATAGTAATACCCGAAACATGTTAAGCCTATAAGAAGTACAATAAAATAATAAGTGGCATCTAGTTGGTTGGTTTTTTATTCTTCAGTTAGATCAAAATTATTTATATTATTATTATTATTACCTTTCAATAGAATTGTATACAGTACTCATTACAAATTTTATATTATTATCCTGAAGATGAACTATTGCGTCGAAACATTTTGTCAAGAATAAAGCATGTAATATACACTATTTGTGTTTGACAGCAGTTGACTGTTATGGACGAAAAGGAAAACGTTGGACCACTCAGACGCAGGGACGACCATTTAAAATGAAAGCTATACCGGCTATCAGCAGCTACATTTGGATATCGAAGCCGGAAGATAAAGGCTAATTCCTTCATAATCCCCACTAGTTACACAAACCAAGCTGCTACTGACGAACGCCTGTTTCGATGCAATACAAGCGGTAGATGGTTAACGTAATGACGAACATTTTTATTGTGGTTTCTTGACCAGACATCTCTTTCATTTCTGCGAAAATAACAGAGTAAACGATGCTGATATGAACGTCGTCACAAGCGCCTTTGTGTCGCGTCCGAGCGGCTGGTTGCATTGACAGACCACGGGACGTATGGAGACACAGTATCAGGTTCGCGGAATTATGAGTTGTGTATTGGAAGAGTGGCGAATGCGGAGCGGCGCTGTAGAAGGACGTGAAGATTTCTGTCTTCTGGGAATTGACACCGTGTATTTTGATACACAGCTTGTTTCGTTTCAAAGGAATAATTTGTTTCCTTTTTCAAGGTGGGCACGTGTTTACCTTAGAGATGCAGGCAGTGTGTTCCTCCAAAACGTTGCTACCAACCTACCAAACCAAACGGCCTCTACTCCTAGAAGAAGGTAATCGAAAGTTACTGTTATAAAAATATCAGGTTTACGTGATGTGGACCGGTCCTGGACATGAAAATTGAGAATCTCAGGAAAAGGTCAGAAACTTAAAAAAAAAAGAGACAATAAACTGAATGCATGTGGTATTTATCGTAAAGGTTCAGATTTTTTCCTTCAAGGTCATGATTTTCTTCCATGTCGGTCGAAATACAACGCACGCTCTGCTGTAAATTTAACCAACCAATGCGCACAATGTACAATATACATTTATTGTTTTTGTATGGAATATTTATTTTATATGACCTTTTTTTTTTGAGGTCCTTCCAGTGGTAAATTTGCCTTCCCTGTTGGGCATTAACGAATTTTTGTATTTTCCATTCCGCACATTAATTTCTATAATTTTAACCAATAAAAGCACACGTTGGCCATTATATTCAACATAGTATTTTTTAAACACTAAAATACATGTTTCGGACACTATTGTGAATCTAGGATATACTATCAAATAAAACTAAGCAAATGAAAAATTTTATTGTTCAGTACTTCTGCTATTATTACATTTCCTGTAAACTATTTCTATACGTATCTGCAAAAGACCAGCCCTAATGAAAAACGATCTCTCTTTTTTGCGAAAATATGGATGGCGATTACTCCCTGGGATGTGACAATGTACAGTATGCTGGAAATTTACCTGTGTTTAAAAGGTTTGACCTGAAGAGTCATGCATCAAATTTCTACAAAATATCATAATATCTACGGCATAAAAAAAGCGGAAGACGGTAATCTTCGAAAAGAAATTTTGAAAATATTTGTGTTTGTCCTTCTTGAAGTGTGCGTTGATTTTCTTACTTAGACGTGGTCACCATAAGCAGGTATAATTAAAAAAGTATTTGCATATAAAATAAAATAAAATAAAATTGGCAGCCCTTCCTGTAGGCCTCCTCCTCTTCTATTTTTACACGACCGTATAGTACCCATCTAAACTGCTTTCCCAATTACGCTTCTCTTTTGTGACACAATAATCCACAGCTTATGTGGGAACATAAATTCTTCTCTACAGATCTTAATCCTCCAATGTTACACACATTTGTCACTGTAGAAGTCGTCCATATTTTTTCCCAAAAGTTGTGATTAAACATAAACCATCTACTGTTATTCTACCCCTTTCATCACAATTTACCGCTATCCAAGCTGGATTGTTAATAAAGTTGTGTGTCCCAATAATAGGGCTCTTTGTCATTTCCACCAATTGTCTTCTGCAGTATCCTTTTGATGCTTACTGTACAATATATTACGCAATGTGTTATGGCCGTTAAGCCTTACTTTATGTAGTACATTCAACGTTGTATCAAATGAAGAGCGTACAAATAGAAGAACTGGGAAAAATTAGGTCGGTCTTGGCCAGTCTCGCGTGAGGAGCTAAAGAGTATCTTCGGACATCTCAGAGAGAGTAACCGGTAAACCAGTTGACATTCGACACGATTGTTTGTCGAGTACAGTTTGAAACAATACTGATATAATTACCTGCTCGGTGAAATATCTTACTGATTATAAAGTAATGTTTAGAACATTTCATCTCATAGACAAAATGTGAATAGTTGTGTTCAGTATTACACACTTCGGACGTCATCTCTTTCCACCGTCTGTATTGGCATTCACTCATATTTCTCAGCGAGCCAAATAATGTTCACTCCAGCATTATATGGAAATGCTGCCACCTTATTGTCATTGTCATCACAATCTTCATCATCAACATCATCATCAACAACAACAACAACAACAACAACAACGAGAAGAACGTTAAGCTTAATTACCCAACCTCATAGTCTGTGCATGTGGTTGGATCTTCCTTTATTTCTTCGGGCTGCGATGGTCTTTTCGTCTCAGTTTATACGTTCGTGAGTTACAGTGCGTCGTCTTCAGTAACTCACACTACTCGTTGTGTCGAATTCGGAGTCTGACTTAAGCCGTCGTATCATAACAGAGGTACTATTGTGACAATTGCCTGTAGGGACTGAGGAGAACCACCAAGAACGTCTGTCAGGCTAGCCGATGATTCGGTCGACATTTGAACGGACCCCCTACGCCACCCCACCCCACCCCACCCCACCCCACCC
>Ga0123353_10017011_pt1 | contig 10662 bp, 5 predicted proteins | sample TergutLab28metaG_3_FD_92763 | JGI IMG/M metagenome (GOLD analysis project Ga0123353, IMG submission 92763) | Labiotermes labralis P3 segment gut microbial communities from Petit-Saut dam, French Guiana - Lab288 P3 | ecosystem: Host-associated > Arthropoda: Insects > Digestive system > Gut ... | reverse complement strand
TATCTCTCCACTGGTAGTTTGCTGCCAATACCGCAAACTGCGCTTTGGAGAGCTTGTCGTACAGATTAAAGGGGCCTTCGTCGAACTCGTGATTGCCAATGATAAATGCATCCAGCCCCAGATGGTTCATCGCCAGAATCTCCGGCTCGCCGTGGAACTCATTAAAGATGGGGGCACCCTGAAAGACATCACCGCTGTCAACGTGAATGCTGTGCTGCGCTCGCTGGCGGATTTGCTTTATCACTGTTGCCGCACGCGCAATCCCGCCAAATGGCTCATTGGCCTGCTTCATGCTAAGACGCTCGTCCGTTGCTGTCAATTCCATGTCGTATGGCAGCAATCGGCTGTGGATGTCTCCCGTGTGTACAATCGTCAGGCGGATGCCGCTCTCAAGGTTGATATCGTCCGTATCCATGACTGTTGTGCACGACGCCAGGCCACCACACAACATCCCCGCTGACAACAGCACAGATAATTGCCTTTTTTTTAACATGTCTCTCCCCAGGTTGTCGCCTGATGACATCACGCATTACCATCGAATACGCACCACCTGTCTGCTTCTACTCCGTATCGTCTGAGCTGTAAACCACCAAAGAACAAAGTCGGCACCCCGTTATTCCCGAAATTTGAGTGCATTTTCGACAAAATGAAATTTTTTTCGAACTCAACTTGAGTTGATAAGAGTGCCATGTCTTGCGTGCGGATTTTTCTAGTTTTTCCGAATAATATTTCATCGATGAAGGTGTTCGTTGCTGGATATGCGATTTGTGTGGGTTTGTTTTACATGTAGGCGCAATCCTCCGTTTCGCGAATTCGGCGTCTGTTCGGTTCGCGCTTTGGCATAAATGAACGCTGAGAGAAAAAATCGCTGCGGATGACAATTCGATGACAAACCTCACTTATGCTCCACAGTGTCAGGTTGACCGAAGGGAGGATCAGAAAATGACATCGCTGGCATTGGTATGTGTTCGGGAGAGTCGTTGTGAGCAATGGGCGCTTGACCCATCCCTAAAGCGTTGCTTTGCGCCCATACTTGGGGCACGGCTTGTGCAATTTGAGGCCATGCAGGGTCAGGCTGTTCTGCCGCTTCGCCGGATGGCGCTCTGGGCCGCAGCCATCCAGCGGCTCAGCACATCGCACGGTCTGGGCTATTCCGTGACGATGTGCGATGCGGAAGCAGAGAACCTTTCACTTTGGCATTTCGATACGGTGGTCTTCTTTATGGATGCCTGCAATGCCTCCAGGACGATGCAGCTGGCTGCCAGTTTGCTGGCACAGAGTATTCGGGTGGTGATTGCCTCAGGGAGGCCGGATGTGTATGCCGGCAAAGCTTCTGAAGTGCTTGATGGGGCATGTTGGACAGCATTGTCGCTGTCTTGCGTTTCGGACGTTCTGGGCGTGTCTTCTGTTTTGGAGGAAGCGGAAGTCTTGCCGGACTGGCGTGCCACGACGTTGGGAGATTATTGCCCCTATTTCGTGCCGGTGACGCTGGGACGGCGGGAGGGGGGACGAGTGGTGGCGCGCGGCACCGAGGCCGTCATGAACGAGATTGGCGCCATGCGCGAAGCCGGGTTGCTTGATGCGAACAAGCGCATTGTTTTCGACAGCCCTTTTGAAGATGAGACGATGGCGATGGAGGTTTTGCTTGAGCTGGCTAAGCGCCTGGTGACAGAGGATTTGCTTTGGGGGGCGTGGGTGAGCGGTGCGTATGATGCCCGGGAAGTTGCCTTGCTGCGCCGTGCGGGCCTGTGTTTGGTGGTGTTGGGAAAGGCCATGGATTTTTCCGGTCTCATGCATGACGGTCAGGCCCGGCAGGTTTCGGCTCGTGCCGTTTCGCTTTTTAAGTCGCGGGGCATATTTGTCTGCGCTGATTTTACTTTTGGCAGCGATCATGAATCGCTGGAAAGTTTTGAAGCGACCAAGCGAGTCATTGCCGCCGGGGTCGATTTGCCCATTTTGTCGATCTTTACGCCATACCCGGAGATGCCGCAATTCGATGCGTACGAACGTCAGGCGCGCATTGTCACATACGACTGGGCTAAATACGATGGCAGCCATGTGGTCTTCGTTCCGCAGAGGCTCAATGCCAGGACGCTCGAGTGTCACTATGCCGACGCTCAGCGCTGGGCCTTGTCAAAGCTTCGTCTGGCCTGTCGGTTTGTTCGGCCGACGAAGGCGACCATTGGCGCCATCTGCCACAGTGCCTTGCCCCTTGGTGAAGCCGCCGCGCTTCGCCTTGCCCTGACATCAGCCACTCGCCATAGCGCGCTTCGCAGGCCTGCAGCGTCACTGCTTCAGCTGTCTGAGGTTATGCTGGTGGGCAAATACTGATGCTTTTCCGTGTCGGGCTGCTATTCGCGCCCGGCCGGGCGCGAATACGCTGCCCAGGCGCGGCTATCGGAAAATCCGATACGCCGCGCTTTTATGCTGGTGGGCGCTGCCCACACCCGCTGGGGGGACATCCGGCGCCGCGCCCTCCAAAACGCTAACCGCAGGCGCTGCCCACACCCGCTGGGGGGACATTGTCCCCCCAGACCCCCCCTCAGCAATGCTGCGCATTGCTTGTGGGGGGGTATGTTGCAATGCTGACGATGTGTATGTGTGATGAAAAAACCGTCACATGGGGCAACAATATTTTCTGGCAAGGGACAATTTTAACCACGAAACACGCGAAATACGCGAAAATCCTGTTCCGTGACAGAATTAACCCAACGGCGATACAGCGTAGGGGACGCCGCCCACGGCGTCCCGCCTGTTGCCAGGGCAACCCCCAACGGGGCGTTGCGGGGTGTCCCCGCAAAGGGGGTAGACGCGTATCGGCCGTTTGCGGCCGATAGCGGCGTAGGGGGCGCGGCCCCCTACATAGTGTGGCCCATTCAGTAGGGGCGTAGCGCGCTACGCCCGTACGGGGGAACTGGTTCCCCCTAGTTTTTTGGTGTGCATGGAGTCGGCCAGGGTGATGCCGTATTTGCGTGCGACGATTTCGGCGGCGATGCCGAGGGCGATTTCGTTGGCGGATTGACCGCCGTGGTCGATGCCGATGGGGGCGTTGACTTTGGCCAGGGCTTCGGTGGGGGTGCCCTTCTGGGTGAGTTCTGCGAAGACGCGGGCGTGTTTTTTGGAGGAACCGATGACGCCGATATAGCGGGGATTGAGTTCGGGGCGTTTGAGAATGCCTTCGAGGCAGGCGGCATCGCCGAGGTGCTGGTGGGTGACGATGACGAAGTAGGCGCCGCTGGGGAAGTCGAGCTGTGTGGCTTCTTCGTAGGGCAGGCTGAGCGTGCGGGTGGCCAGGGGATGGGCCTTGGGGGTGGCAAATTCGGATCTGTTGTCGATGACCGTGACGGAAAAGCCGACTTTTGCGGCGAATTCGGTCAGGGCGCTGCCGATGTGTCCGCCGCCGAAGATGACAAGGGTCTGGCGTGCGCTGAACGTTTCGATGAGGATGTCGACGTTTCCGCCGCATATCATGCCCAGGCCGCCGTGTTCCTCGTCCTGGAGGAGGTAGTGTTTCAGGCGTGTTCGTTCGCCTGTTCTGAGCATGTCGATGGCGGTTTGGGTGGCGTCGTATTCGAGTTTTCCGCCGCCGATGCTGCCGAAGATTTTACCGTCTTCGGTGACGCACATTTTGAAGGTTTCGCGGCCAGGCGCGCCTTCGGCCGATGCGATGACGGTCAGAATGGCAAACGGCGTGGCCGTGGCTTCGAGATGGGCGACGTATTCGAAAAATTGCATATTCTTTCCTTTGGGAAGGGCGGCACTTATGCGTCTGGCGCTTGCGTGAGGCATTCAAGCCGGCGGAGGTAGGCGGCCTCGTCGAGGCTGAGCATCCTGAGCATCTGAGGGAAACAGTGTTCGGCCTGGCAGAGCTCTCCCAAATCGATTCGGTAGAGTTCGTCATCTTTTTCGATGCGATAAGCTGTGCCCTGGGGGCTACAGAGCCAGATTTCGACGATTTGATTCAGCGCGACGACGACGATCGGTATTCTCCACGTCATGATCAGCGTGGCGAGTACGGGGCGCATGATGACGAGAAGTTCGAATTCCAGGTCATGCCAATAGTTGATGAGGATGGGGATAGCTTCTCGCGGAGAATGGCTCAGGGATTTGAGAATCTTGTGGGACACAAACTCTGTGGCGAAGATTTGTTCGCCGCAGAATGGCAGCATCTGGATGAGAGATTCGCCGATTCGAACGCGTTCCATCACTCTTGAGAAGCTGATTTCGCTCTTTTGCGTGAGCGTGGTAACTTCAAGATTTTGCCCGCGGCAGGACAGTTCGATGTCAGCGTTTGCACTGATTTCCCCGAAGCTCAGGGACTTTTCGTAGAGAAGCAGGGTACGGGGGGCCAGGGCCTGCCATTGGGGGGCATGCTTGAGCTGGCATGAGGGGGATAGTTTGGTGTCGGCGTCCTCTTCGAGAGTCTGGCGGCGAGAATCTGCATCGACAAGGCCTGGACTGAAGGGTGCGGTGGTTTTGACATCGATGATCCAGGCGCGGGCGACGCATCCCCAGGCCTCGGCCGTGGGTACGCCGGCCTGCTGTGATGGCGAGAGATGTAGGATGAGGTTGGCCCCCTGGTGAGCGGCAAGCCGCGCCATGTTGAGGTCAAGACAGGCCTTTGGGGAGAAGGCGGCGAAGGTCCAGCCGCGCCAGCTGAACACGATGTGCTGGATGTCGTCAGTGTCGCGGAGCAGGCAAACTTCCTGGACGTTGCCTCGGGCGTCAACGCGCAGGATGAGGCATGCGGGGATGTCGTTGTCCAGGACATAGGCCGCAAACAGCCGCGTGGTGAGGCGCTTTCTGGCTGAGTTGGCAAAGGCCTGCACGCCTTGGTAGGGGTGTCCTGTCTCGGGGCAGAGATTCAGAGCAGCATCCGTGCTGCGATGAAAGGCATCCAGGAGGGGATCCGGGCCATGTCCTGAGCGCAGGCATACGGTGATGTCGGTGCGCGGCAATGCCTGTGGGAGGCGCCAGGTGCCCTCGGGGGGGAGGAGCGAGTGTGAAATGGGCTGAATGGTGCGCTCAATGGGGATCGCAGTGGTGGCTTTTTGACCGGAGGCTTGTATGAGCTGTTGTATGTGAAGTTTGCGCTGGTCTGCAGCCAGACTGTCGACGAGTGAGGCGTGGGACTGGAGGGCAAGGGATAGCGGGAGAGTTTTAAGCCATTCGTGAAGGGCGGTGCGCCGTATAATGTCCTGTTGATCGAACCGCGTGAGGAGCGAATCACCCATGACGAGGCTGGCCACGTCAAAGACCCCGTCAGAGATGGCTTCCTGGAGACATGTGTCCTGGTAGAGGAAGCCCTTTGGACCGGAAGCTTCGTCGAGGATGGTTTCGTAATCCAGGTCGAGTGTCTCAAGCGCATCGCGCAGAAGGGCCGTACTCATGTCCTGCCCATGGGCCCAGAGCTGGGTCAGGATGAAGCGGGAGAAGGGCTCGAAGGCGTTCGGGGCGTGTTGCATGAGCCAGAGGCCTACTCGAAGCGCAAGACCGCTGTGGATGCTCTCCTGCCGCCAGAAAAATGGGATCCCCTCCTGCTCGGCAAACCGTTTGGCTTCCTGAAAGAGATAGCGGCGCTCGGCATGACAGTCTGCCTGCCGGGCGTAGCCGCTGAGGGATCGTAGGGAATAGGCATCGACGGCTATCCACTGAACATGGATCGGGAGAACATCAAGACTCTGAAGCGCGTGCATCATGAGGTAGGAGCGATAATCGCAGTAATCAAAATAGAACCGAACCTTCATGGATAATGTCGACCTTATGATTGCAGGGACACTTGGGAGCAGACTGCGCGGGCAGCCTTTTAACAGAATTTCCGCCAAACTGCACATGGAAGCTCAATTTTGTAAAAAAAACTTGCATGTCACAGGCGGGAACGCTATACGCCCCAACTCGTTGCAGGAATACCGCAGCGAGCCTGATAATGAACGCATATGGGGCTATAGCTCAGCTGGGAGAGCGCTTGACTGGCAGTCAAGAGGTCATCGGTTCGATCCCGTTTAGCTCCATCTTCATTTCGTCTTCTGCCTCGGGGCTATAGCTCAGCTGGGAGAGCGCTTGACTGGCAGTCAAGAGGTCATCGGTTCGATCCCGTTTAGCTCCATCGATTAAGTTTGTGGATATATATTGGCGCCCACACGGTTGGGTGCCTTTTTTCGTTGCAGCTCGGGGGAGCCAGCTCCCCCGCCCCCCCTGCAATGCTCACGCATTGCTTCGGGGACAAAAGTCATTGCCTCCGGATAAAATAGTCGCCCCGTGTGACGGCTTTGGGAAGTAAACTTTGTAACTGTCCACTAACCACTAATCACTAGCCACTAAACTAGAGGGGGGCAGCCGCCCCCTACGCCGCTATCGCTCGCACGCGAGCGATACGCGTCTACCCCCTCTGCGGGGCTCAATCGCCGCCCCGCAACGCCCCGCTTTTGGTGTTTTTTCTTTTGTGGGGGAACCCGTTCCCCCACACCCCCTGCAATGCTGCGCATTGCTTGTGGGTGAGTGGTATCTTGTCACCCACACCCAAAGCGATACGAAGTATCAGGGGGTTCGGGGGAGCTGGCTCCCCCGAATTGCCCCGAACCCCCTGTTTGTCATTGCCAATATCGCATTTTCAAGAATGCGATAGCCCTCTTGGGAAATCCTTTCATGAGTGACATTCTGCTGGTAGCCATCAACGCGCGATACTCACACACGTCGCACGCCATTCGGACGCTTTGTGCCAATCTGCCCAAATCCCTGCAAGAGCGGGTGTCGCAGATCGAGCTGACGATACAGGATGATGTCACAGAGTCTGCCTGGCGGTTGCTTTGTGCCCAGCCACGTCTGATAGGTCTGAGCGTTTATCTGTGGAATGTCGACAGGGTGCGCCAGATTGTCGAAATCGTCAAATCGGTCAGCCCCGATATTTTCGTCGTAGTGGGCGGTCCGGAAGTTCAGGCCATCGAATCCAGGCAAACAGATGCCTTGTTTCGCCTTGTCGATGCCTGCATCGTGGGGGAGGGGGAGATCGCCTTTGGCGACATTTGTCAGGCGGCACTTTTGGGGCAAATGGCACCGCGCCTGACCCCGGATGCGCCCAAAATCATTCATGCCCCCCCCGTTGATCTCAATGCCATCGCACTGCCCTACGATGAATACAGTGATGAAGATCTTCGCCATCGCGTGCTCTATGTCGAGTCAAGCCGCGGCTGTCCCTACGCCTGCGCCTTTTGCCTCAGTGCCAAAGACAAACCCGTCAGAACCATTGCCCTGCCGCGGCTCTTTGAGGCTTTCGAACGGCTCCTGGCCCGCGGCGCACGCCATTTTAAGTTTCTCGACCGCACCCTTAACGCTTCCCTTCCACGAGCCCTCGCCATCCTCGACTTCTTCATGCCCCACTGTACATCGGGCATCACCCTTCACTTCGAAATGGTGCCGCAGGAAATCCCCCCCCCACTCCTCGAAGCCCTGGCCGCCTACCCACCGGCTGTCATCCAAATCGAATTCGGCGTCCAGACGCTCAACCCGGAGGTCGCACGGACGATCCGCCGTCCCCTCGACGACATCAAGCTGCTCCGAAACCTCCAGGATCTGCGTTCGCAAACGCAGGCCCACATCCACGCTGATCTCATTGCTGGGCTCCCTGGCGAAGACATGCCCTCTTTCGCCCGCGGCTTCGAGCGTCTCCTAAAAAGCGGCGTACAGGAAATCCAACTTGGCATCCTCAAGCGTCTCAAAGGATCACCGCTCGACCAACAAGCCGAATGTTGGGGGCTTGCCTTTTCTTCCTGCCCACCCTACGAAATTCTCCACACACCACATATGTCATTTGAAGCACTCACAAAGTTTAAGCGTTTTGCAAAATTCTGGGACACCCTGGTCAATAACGCCAGTTTTCCAAAATCCGTCGCCTTCCTGTGCGCAGAACAGCCCTTCGAACACTTTTGGGATTTTACCCAGTGGGTATATCAACGCACACAGGCGACTCATAGCATTGCACAAGCGCGCTGGGTTACACTCCTCTTCGAATACATGACTCTCGAGCAGTTTCACGCCCCGCAGCATGTGGCTCAGCTTCTCATCGACGATTACCTCCGCTCCAGAAAAGAAGACATCCCGCCGATTCTGCGGCCTCACCTCCCCAGTGATTTCAGCCTCTCGGCACGCAAATCAGCCCTCATGGCAGGCACAAACAACCCTGGCGCACACATTCGACAAGAACGACACCGCCACTCCGACCCACGCACACCATGAACCTTATCCTTCCACCGAATGCTCGCCTGGGCCTCGTCCATGCGATCCGCCACGCCGACGAACATGATCTTCATCACAGGCTCACCAGCGTTTGCCAGACAATTTCAAAATATGGCCTGCACATTGAAATGCTGCCACGGGAAAACCTCCCCCCCATCCTAAATTACGACCTTGTCATCGCGGTTGGCGGGGATGGCACGATGCTTGCCGCTGCATTTCGCTGCCAAAACACGCCATTGCTTGGCGTCAGACTCGTCCCGGAACGGAGCACAGGATTCTTGTGTGCGGTCGATTGGCAGAATTTCGAACCGTACTTATTGTCGATCATAAACCAGGGTGCAGCGATAACAGCAGAACAAAGAATGCAATGTGTCATCGACGACATACCTCTGCCTTACCCCATACTTAACGATGTGCTCATCAGCAATCCCTGCCCGGCGCGTGCCACCCGATACACCCTCATCGGGCCAAAGGGGGCTCAGCGTCAATGTTCTTCCGGCCTGTGGGTTGCTACCGCGCTCGGCTCACACGCTGCGATTCAGTCCGCCTGCGCCAGCCCCCTCCCACCGGGCGATGTGCGCTTCATCCTGAAGGTGCGCGAACTCTGCGCGCCCAACCACAATCATGCCATCACCACGATGACCTTTTCCCCGGAACAATCTCCGCGCATCGAAGCACAGGATCAGCATTGTACCCTCTTTGGCGATGGCGCACTCTGGCAAAAAAACCTGGTTCGCGGCAACATATTGCGATTTCAGGCCCATCCCGCGCCTTTGCTGCGCGTATCCATGCCTTCTGAGGCATCATGAGGCATTGGATTTCCAGAACTCATATGATAAAAGAACAGATCATTAAACGTTCACTTTTAGGAGATTTGAATGCAAGCAAAGCCGTTTTGTGATGCCATTAAACTGTTGTCTCTTGGCCTGGTTATCAGTGTGTCACCCGCACTGATTTCCTGCAGCTCGAAGTCCAAACAATCCAAAGAAGTCCCTCCAGACACTGCCACCGAACTTGCAGCACCCGAACAGGCATCTCTCACGCCGAAGGCCATCGCCACACCTGCCAATGAGAATTCGCCCCGGCGTTTGCGAGTCGTCAGGTCAACGGCCAGCGTTGGCGGGGGCGAGCTGTGCGGCGTCATCGACGAAACAGGCAAACTCATCGTTCCTATGGGTGAGCGAAGCATTCGGGAAGCCTTCGACTTTGGTGATGGCCAGGTTTACCTGGCCATCGAAAACGACAGGAGAGTCGGTCTTGTAACCCTGGACGAAAAAGAGATCATCCCTCCACAATATGGTGAGTCGCTGATGTACTCGTCCAAATCCCTCAATGCCGCAGGCGGACCGTTTGTCATGTCAGTAAGCGGAGAGGAGGCTCTGTATAATCTCAAAGGCGAAAAGCTCAAAACCGGGCGCAGCATTGCCCTCTACGATTCGCCCGAATTCGATGCCATGGGCGGCCCTTTCATAGTCATTACAGAGGAAGAAGACGGACCATGTGAGATTATCTCGCTGCGCACGGGCGAGAAAATTCACTCTGAAACGCTGTTGAGTTGCCAGATGGCTCCCGAGCGTTTTCCCGTTCAGGTGGCGAGTCCTGAAAAACGCTATGGTTACATGGATGCGAAAGGGGAAATGGTCATCCCGGCACAATTCGAGCTTGCCAGGGCTTTCCATGGCGGGCGCGCTCAAGTCATGCTCAATCTCGAACACGCCATCGCACTTTGCGAAGAACCCGTGACACCACCACATAGTCATGAGTCATGCCATAAGGGGCTCTCCTGGTGGCAAGAAGATTTGGATTTGTGCGAAAGCGGCATGATCCCGTCCTCTGCATGCCACCAGGCACACGGCAGGGCTTATATTGATGAACAAGGCAATGTCATTAGCCGATTCGATTATGGCGAAACCTCCGCCTTTTCTGACGGCCGCGCACGCGTGATGCGCGTCGGACTTTGGGGCTTTATTGATCCCGCAGGGCATGAAGTCATTCCGCCTCAATACTTGCACGCAGAAGATTTTTCCGAAGGTGTTGCCGCAGTAAAAACTTTTGTGAACGCACCTGATGGCAGAATCCTTGGGCCAGATGATGGTAACTACGGCCGAATCGTTACGCAGGACGACCGCAGCGATGTGGGCATCGTTCCCGAGAGCGGGTTTATTACCCAAGACGGTGCCTTCTGGATCAAAGGGCTGTGCGAGGCCAAATCTTTCGACCAGGGTTTTGCCTATGTCAAAGCATGCGATGCAGCACTTGGCGCCTTCATCAATCGCGAAGGAAAACAAGTCATCACCAACGTTCATCCAGACGACGTCACCATTCACCAGAAACGCCTCTGGGGACCGGACTCAAATTTGGGCGGATACGGCCTTCTCGACACACATGGACAATGGCTGGTGCCCTATCGGCTCGCCGTGCGGCCGATCG
>Ga0123353_10017009_pt1 | contig 10662 bp, 5 predicted proteins | sample TergutLab28metaG_3_FD_92763 | JGI IMG/M metagenome (GOLD analysis project Ga0123353, IMG submission 92763) | Labiotermes labralis P3 segment gut microbial communities from Petit-Saut dam, French Guiana - Lab288 P3 | ecosystem: Host-associated > Arthropoda: Insects > Digestive system > Gut ... | reverse complement strand
TTTTTTTTTTTTTGTTTGTTGTTTTGGTGCAAGATTTTTTTTTTTTTTTTTTTTTTCCCCCGGGGGGGGGGGGGGGGGCACGGTGTCTGTCTTAACTACTCCTCCATGATTTAACTGCCTAACAATTTTATAAATCCTGAAATACCGAATTATATAATTTTCTCCACCCTCGCAATACACCCTTTTCAGTCTGTCTAAACATTTTACCGAAAGGCGCGAAACCCGGATATTTGCTTCGTCCTTTTCGTTTTTGCGAGAATTGAAAAGTCTGTCCGGTCCGGTCGGGCCGACCCGCAACGTCCGAGTTTCTCTGAGCTGTCCAGGAATCTCGCCGCATATAGCTGCATGACTGTACAGTGTGCGGTGTGCCTATCTGTTGAAGAATCAATTTGCATGCCCATAAACCATTACGCTGTGATAGACGAGGCACGGTGCATGTCAACTGCGTGCTGACGGTGCATTGTGTGGGTAAACAGTATATATAGCTGCTGTCACCCTTAGGAAGTTAAGAACGCTGTTCATTGTACTTTCCCTTTTCCCAAGAGGTAGAAGAGCTATATAGATTGATTTATTTTGTGCGTGTGTGTGTGTGTGTTTGTGTTTGTTTGTGTGTTTTTTGTGTTTGTGTGTTTGAACTAAAAAATGTTAGAAAAGGTGTATTTTAGTTGCGGTAGTGGAAGGCAACAAGCCGCTTCGGAGACTGAGCGAGGACGGGCGTTACTGAGTTGTAAAAAGATAAATCAGTCCCATTAGAGGCCCGAGGTGCCCAGAGGGTTCCAGGAAGTTAAGGTTCCCAGATTTCGTGACAACGGCACAGGATGGTGGTAAGGTTGTCAGCCTTACGCATCGGCCGTCTTTACCCCCAGGAAATGCTCCTGGTACTCATTTCTGTTAGAGGCTGAGTCGACCCCAGGATTTTATGTCAATGAAAAATTCCAATGCAATCAGCTGGGATCGAACCAGCGACCTCCCGATTTGTAGCGCAGCACCTTAACCACTGTGCCACCGCGGTCCCCTATACTGAGTTGTAAATAAATAAATAAATTTATGAATCTTATGTTTACTGGACCGTGCATCATTGTGATAGTTGAAGAATAAAAGGCCAACTGGATGTCACTTTCTAATAAGTGATAGGAAATAGCAAGTGACATTAAGTTGGTCTTTTATTCTTCAAATAAATTTATGTTCAAACCGATTTATTTATTTGTTTATTTATCTGTGTTTACTTACTTTCTTTATTTAGAGATTTCGAATCATGCGAACTGGTCCAGCTGCTTTGAATAAAGCAGTAAAGTGAGTGCCAGCAATGTTTGTGAGTGACTGCATATCGTGGTAAATGGCGTTGGATAACATCGCCTGCCTCCATCCCTCTCTCTGTCACGCTTGCGTGCCGTCACCACGCACGGTCGGAGATACGATAATCGCGCTGAACGTATACCAACCCAACATGGTCACTTAGGGTAACATTCGTTTCATATCTTAAAAAAAATTAAAATCACGCAGTGGATCTGATAATTCATATAGTAGTTCATAGCGTCTAATTAATTCACACTATTCGTGAGATTAAGACAGTTAAGTGGGGTCTCCGTGTGCGGAGATTAGGAGGAAAGATTTTAAAATGTCACCTGTTTTATCTGTCTTAAAATTTATGGAACGAAGGAGAACTTTTTTTCTCCTTCCATCCGGTCGCTATAAACACGCACGCGGTTTGATACAACCCCGGAAGTTGGCGACTGCCGCATAGGTAACAGTGTGGCCGTACCCGCGTCGTTAGCAATGCGGACATGTCGCGGTTCAGCGGTAGACTGGTCCAAGCGGTCCTGCACAAAACATTTGATAAAAGTGAGGTCTGAGGTTCTCGTAGCGATTCCGATTAAGATTTCCGTCTTATGGAATATAAAGGCTTAAATATTTATATATAGGTACCAACGTTTCGGAGAACTTCGCTGCACCCATCTTCAGGGCGGTCTACTTTTCTTGGACTATCCCGAGGAGGATGGCAGGCACCGATGTCTACATGACGCCATATCTCGTTTATTACGTTAACAATTAGTCATGAAGCTGTCATAAACAAACCAATCGACATAACGCAATATAATTTATTATTTGGAAGATATTCGTCTTCGCTGCCTTGCAGTGTTTACACAGTGACGTGTTAAGAATGATTCTGTAAATAAGAAACAGTCCCTGTTCAGGCCTATTACACGCCGATGGGGTTCCAAGAAGATAAGGCTCCCAGATTTTAGACAGTAGGCACTTGAATGTGGCATGGTTGTCAGCCTTGCGCGCCGTTCGCCTTTACCCCCCAGGAAATATTCCTGATACTCATTTCTTTTATAGGCTGAGTCGATCTCAGGGCCACAGTGCGGCCTGAAGGATTATGTCAATGAAAAAATTTCACTGACACTTTTCGGGAATCGAACCTGCGCCTTTCTGGATTGTAGTTTGGTGCATAAACCAACTGTATCACTGCGTGAACTGCGTTAATATCTCCCGCCGTACAGATTTTCGCTTGTCAAGCTGGCGTTCTTCATGTCAGACCAAATTACTAGCAGTTCTAACTGCTGTCCCACGTCTGGTGCCATTCTGTTATCTAAGCTGTGCGTGCAATCGAGTTTGTTTTGACGTGCTTGGTGTTTTGTCTTTTGAAATGCATTGAAGTCATTTTCAACTAAGCAGAAGGAAGAATTATGAGGCTGTACAACTGCATGAGGTGGAGGATACTCGCGATTTATGCACTTCCAGTGTAACCGGTGTCGGGATAGACTACGGCAGGACGAGCGGGGATTCAGGGTTTGATTCGCGGTAGGAGCAGAGAGCGTCAAACTGCTCTGCCACTCACCCATCCTCCTGTCAAACGGACGTCGCGGAACTAGTGGTCGGTCCGTGAAGCTGACCACTTCCATCTCTCGGCACGGTTAATAATCTTTGTAGCTGTTCTCCACTGGTCTCCTATTGCGCTGCTTGATTGAGCGCAGGAACATATATTGAGCGCGGCAACATATATTGAGAGCAGCAACATATATTGAGCGCGGCAACAAATATTGAGCGCGGCAACAAATATTGAGCGCAGCAACATATATTGAGCGCAGCAGCATGTATTGAGCGCAGCAACATATTGAGCCCAGCAACATATATTGAGCGCGGCAACATGTATTGAGCGCAGCAACATGTATTGAGCGCAGCAACATATATTGAGCGCAGCAACATGTATTGAGCGGAGCAACATGTATTGAGCGCAGCAACATATATTGAGCGCGGCAACATATATTGAGCGCAGCAACATGTATTGAGCGCAGCAACATGTATTGAGCGCAGCAACATGTATTGAGCGCAGCAACATGTATTGAGCGCAGCAACATGTATTTGGCTTTGCCTTAACGTTATGTTATGAGTTTTAGCAAAGGCAGGAGATCCAGACAGGCGGGGAATGTAGCAAAGACAGGGGAGTGAGGAATTCCTGAAAAAAAATATTGAGTTGAAAAACCGGAAGGAAAACTTTAGATGATGATGATAGATGACGATGATAACAGACATATAATTTCTAATTACGTTACGACTGTGGTTATGGAATCAAGTATCAAGTTCGATGTTCTGTTACAGGGTACAGCATACATTTTACAGTGTTTCACTTTGCGTTTTCTTCTGATATCTGGAAAATTTTTTTCCAACTTTTCCACATTTTTTCCTGATTTATTCGCATTTGCTTTCTTTATAGAATTTATTTTCGTCTTTCTGATCTTACCAACACTGCATTGACCACAAATTTTAATCTACGAATTTTGAGGTGTTTGGAGGGTTTTGGGTGTCGCTGTGTCGTCATATCAGAGAAGAAAGGAATTCCCAGCTTTGAACCTGATTTTTTAAGCACCGATTCCCGAACATTGGAGTGTATTTCTCTTATATGCTAACTTGCGCTATTACCAGACCTACAAACCAAAATCTAATACCTTGCGTAGCTCGAGGATAGTAAGGGATATCGTGCCTGGCTGGATTTTTTCCGGTGAGGTAGTATTCGCCTTATCTCAAAGGCAAAAATCGGTGATTCCCACCGACTACTATATAGCAGCAGCCGCCTGCCAGTCCGCCGCTGATCCTGCTTGCTGTTAGCATTAAAATATTCCACACAAACTTCCCACTTGTATGTGATATTAAATTCGAGACAGTACGGTTTTGTGACTTGTGTTAATAAAAGCTGTTGGCAAACAGCATAACAATAAATGTCGTAACTTGGAATTAATTGTGAATTGCTTTGTACTAAGGCTAACACAATACTTCAGACTCGTGTTATGAACCAGTATTTTTACACACAAGATGAATACGTTGATATCTGCCGGTGTTTGTTACGGTCACAATGTGTTCACAGTGCTTTCAGACGGCGATAAGTGGTGTAGTTAATAATACAGTAACACACAATCTAAAGGAAGGAAAGAAAAAAAGAAAATTTGTTCCCTGACAGGACAGAATTCTAGCCACATTTCCGTAAAAGAATGCAGTATGGAGAGAGAGAGAGAGAGAGAGAAATTGTGTGTGTGCTGCGTGTGTGTGTGCTGTGTGTGTGTGTGTGCTGTGTGTGTGTGTGTGTGTGGTGTGTGTGTGTGTGTGCTGTGTGTGAGTGTGTGTGATGTGTGAGTGGTGTGTGAGTGTGTGTGTGTGTGCTGTGTGTGATGTGTGAGTGGTGTGTGTGTGATGTGTGAGTGTGTGTGTGTGTGGTGTGTGAGTGTGGTGTGTGTGAGTGAGTGTGTGTGTGTGTGTGCGCGCGCTCGCATATCCTACTTCTCGGTCCGAATGTTTCGTCACCGGAAATTCACGACGATTTCCGTTAAAGTTTAATATCGAATATATAAATTACAATTTCCTCCCAACGATTTCCATTTTGTTGCGCATTTTTACATGACTGAACGTCTCCAATATTTTCGAAAAGAATATTAAATGACAAAATGTGGCTGTGCTGACAACCAGTCAGCTCACTATGCTAGTAAAATTAAGTACCTAAACTCCGTATATATTTTTAAAATATTCGGTCATGGAGAATGTTAAACATGATTTTGGTACAACGAATGAACCTTAACGACGTATCTGGAGAAAATAAAACGGTATTGTAATTTGAAGTGTTGTATATGGTAATTTCTGAAGACTTATGGTCTGTAAGAAGAGCATTCTGTTTCTTGTGTGGTGCAGCAAGTCCGAATCAGCGCTGTCCAGTTTTCTAAATTTAATTTTTTAAAAAATGCATGAAATACGGAAGGTCAAACCGAATGCAGAGATGAAATTATTATCATTCCTCTTTCGTATTCACAACCGAAGTCCGTGTTTCCTGATTCAAGTTTCCCGTAATTTTTCACGGTCACCGCAAGCAACTTACAAAATTAGTAGCTTGAATTACGACGCGCCACTTTGCTTTCACTTTTTACAATTCACCATTCTCTTGTCTTCTTTCGTTTAATGTTCTGATAGTTGGGCAGCTTGACTGGCTTTGGGAGCCGCAGTTTAGGATCCGTGCCTTTCTGTATGACGTCACACGTACGGTAGCAACACTGCTCACTGCCTGACTTAACGCTTGCTGCTAGCAGCTCGATGATCTGCTCCTTGTTGGGAGACTCACTGTCCATGACTGTAATAAAATACTTTTTTTTTTTGCTTATTTGATGGCTTTTTGCTGCCGTTTGTCTTACTACAAAGGCTACTTTCAGTTACTTATGGTCTCCTCCCTGTATACTTATTTTACAGCGCCGTTCCTCTCCGTCTCGCTAGTATTCACGTAACCTACCTGAATAATACTGTTTACAGGCGGCTTGCTTTATCCTCACCAGTTACATGGGCGAGCCGCGTTGTGGCCACCACAGCTGTAGGATATAACGTACACAGCGGGTCAATTTGACGTTCAGGTGGCCGTGCATCGTGATAAATGTTTACAATAAAACCAACTAGATGCACTAATTTCTCAAATTTATTTTTGGAATAAAACTCTACATGTTTCGGACAGTTCCTCTGTCCATCGTCAGGAGTTTTTCACTGTACACACAGCAATGGTGTGTGTGCTGACAGCTTGCGAGCAGGATCAGGAAGGAACCAGTTCCGTCCTGATCCTGCTTGCAAGCTGTCAGCACATATACCATTGCTGTGTGTACAGTGAAAAACTCCTGACGATGGACAGAGGAACTGTCCGAAACATGTAGAGTTTTATTCCAAATTTAAATTTTGAAAAACTGGTGCATCTGTTTGGTTTTATTATAAGAACAATGGGTTAAGTGTCGTTAAATAAAACAATTTCCTGTGTAGCGAATCTTTAACTTGAAAAAATTGTTTACGAAACGTATTGTTGTTGTTCGTGGCTGTAACGTAACGTAACGTATGTTAATGTATGACTGTACTGCATTTCCTGTTAAGATAGCGTCTGTGTATAATTCATTATGCAACTGTAAGCGGGTAATTTTTTAAAAGCTTTAATAATTTGTCACTTGCACAGATAACTGCACTGTCACAGTATGGATTGTGGTGTTTGTGTCTGCACGACATATCGTGAGTGACGGGGGGTGCCAAGCGTATTTGTCAGCTCACTGTCTTCTCATACTTCATTAAGTATTTGTGTTCCACAACTGTGTGTCTGCCATACGGTGTTATGCTATCGGAAAAAAAGACACGCAATTTTTGTATAACGTAACGCTGAAGCACATTCGGGCAACCATTGTTACAGTGGAAGAGCTGTTACATATTCTGAGTGTGTGTTTGTAGCCTTCGTTATCAGGCGTTCAAGACGAATGCCCTGTACTGTAATGTCCGTTGTGGTCAGTCCTGTTGTACAATGTTTTCCCACATTACCTCATAAACGGCACGATTTTCGAAAACAAAGTTACTGCACGTAAAATACGTGTTTTGATTTTCTCTACATACTTTCTCTGACACATTTCTCATTATAAGAAGAGGTCAGAACTGTGTATTTGCCGTCACGCAATGTACCGCTGTTCTTATCATGTTACAGTGAAACTTACATTTTCTCGATGGAACTCCGAAAAAATACACAAATACCAAATTTCGCGAAAATGCTTTGAGTGGGAGTCGAATTGTTCCAAGCGGACGAACGGACAGACGGACAGACATGACGAAGGTAATAATCGCTTTTCGCGTTGTTGCGAAAGGACCAAAATTTTAACCATAATATTTATTGAGAATATAATTTCTATGTACGTGCAACTTTGTTTTCCTTCGTAAAGAACTTGTTGGAGAATGTTTAATTCTTGAAAATTTGGAAAAAAGTCTACTGTATTGGATCTGTAGTGGATTTATAGTAACACTTGATAACCAAGTGACGCTGCTATCTTGACATGGGATAACCAAGTGACGCTGTTAACTTGACATGGGATAACCATGTGACGCTGCTATCTTGACATGGGATAACCATGTGACGCTTCTATCTTGACATGGGATAACCAAGTGACGCTGCTATCTTGACATGGGATAACCAAGTGACGCTGCTATCTTGACATGGGATAACCACGTGACGCTGCTATCTTGACATGGGATAACCAAGTGACGCTGCTATCTTGACATGGGATAACCAAGTGACGCTGCTATCTTGACATGGGATAACCATGTGACGCTGCTATCTTGACATGGGATAACCATGTGACGCTGCTATCTTGACATGGGATAACCAAGTGACGCTGCTATCTTGACAAAACTCACGATATTTCCCGGTACATTAGCACTCCATAATTCACAATAAGTCACATTTCCTTCTGTTTTTCTTGCAACCATTTCATCTTGTCAGCAGCCATTACGAACGCTGCCTCTAAATACAAAGATGCAATGAAAAACTTCAGTATTTGTGTATGTGTAATATAACTTATTCAAATTCATATAAGCCATTGACTGGCGTTTGATTTCATAATTTCCCATGAATTTTGTACGTCCCGCACTTCAGTACAATTCAGAATATGTCTTATGGAAGAGGCCACAGTGGCTTGACGTTTTGTTTGAGTCATATACCGTTTATTTAAATCACTCTGTCAGTTGCGTAGGTTTTGAATGAGAACTGGCACTGTTATCTAAGTATGCGTTTATTCCACCGTTCGTGTTACGACAGGTCCATACCCTTTTCCAAAGCGAGTTATCCACGGAGTGCGATGTAGGGCTTCCTTTTTCAAATTCCAGTATCCTGTCGGTCACTTAAGTAGCTGCTTACATCTTCTTTCTCGTCCTCTCATCACTTCGATCCTTCCTTCTATCTTTCCTTCAATAGCGTGTTTTATAATACAGTTCTTACCCAAGATGTAACAATTCCAATTAGTCTTCCTTCTTCTTATTGTATGTAGCTTATTCCTTGCTTCCTCTACTCTACGTAATACTCCTTCGTTTCTCCACACGATCGTTCCAACTAACCTTCTCCGCTGTTCCACCTCCGCATTTCAAAACTTCTGATCTACTCTCCGAAGTGTCCCAAGTTTCAGCACCATACAAAGCTATGCTGCAAATGTAGCACTTTACTAGTTTCTTCCAGACATTAAGTCAAATTTGCTGATGCAAAGAATCTACTGCACGTTGAATGCTGCTTTTGTATTGGCAATGCTGCATTTAATTTTAGGCATACATCTTGCGTTGTTCCTTACATTTCTACACCAAAACAAGAAATGCTGCACGTTCTCCAGCTGATCAGTCTGTTCTGTTGTGTTCTGTTCACAGTACTTTAGTTTCTTCCACGTTTATTTACATTCCGTAACATTTTCCAATTTTAGTTAAGTCTATCAGTGATGCACTGTTGTATCGTTTGTACCTCATCCAGTAGCACAAGATCATCTGCTTATTGCACAGTACGTATTGTGTGTCCAATTGAAATGTCTCCGTACTCCTCAGGAGCGTCGTGTGTGTGTGTGTGTGTGTGTGTGTGTGTGTGTGTGTATGTATGTATGTATGTATGTGTGTATGTATGCATAATAAAGCAAAATATTAATCTGGACCACCGGCTTCTACCCCCAAGTCTGTTTCCCGAACCTACACGTAATAAGCATAAGCAGGGTAGCTCACTTCTTCTAGTGAGTACGTTACGTGTTGGACGTCCGATTGTCCATGGTTCGACTCTCGACAGGGACATGGTGTCTGTTGCGAGATGTTGCGTTATCACAGCGACGTTTCGGAGGGTTCAGGGAGGCGACGCTGTGTCGCTGGGTTACTGGTCCTTGACGCTGATTAAGATGCGTAGGGGCTGCAACTTCATTGCTTAAGGAGCCCAAGCAAGTTGGACCCCTTGATCCTGAAGATGTAAGGCACTGCGGTCCTTTGAAACGTCAGGAGGCACTAACCAGAGACAGAGCGTCGCGTCGCGTCGCGTCGCGTCGCAGCTACCTTGAGCCTCAAATTTATCCTTTCTTGAATGTGATCAGGCAGTCTCATATTCAGTGCATGTGTGGGGCCCTGTCTGGGGGGTAGAGCGGCTGTAGCGTGAGGCTGACAACACACTTCTTTCTAATGCCGACGTTAATAACGACTGGAATTAGACGTCCAGTTCCAAATGTACCGCGCGGTGTTAAGGAACGGTAACTGTAGTTATTGCTGTGTGCTGTCCGTCATGTCAAGAATCAAGCCGCGCGCATCTCTTCCTTGCACTCTGCTGGAAATATATCTTTCAGCGAAGTAATTAGGGTCAGTCCTTTAGTTCTGACAGTATGAAGTCTGCTGTACACCACAATAGCCTCTTTCCACGGAGGGTAAAGGAGTTCACTTGGTCAAAAATTAATCTCCTTCTGTGGAATCCAAAAATTTACTGTCATATTCACAAAAATCCGTCATCTGTCGATAACCAGAAAGAAAATTATTCAGTGCGCAACGTAAGAACCGTTTAAGTTGCATTTTAATATTATATCCAGTGTACGTCTAGTCCTTTCAAACAGTTTCTTTCCTTCGCATGCGTCAGTGAAGTACCGCCATCATTTCTCATTTCTGCCGTGCGCCTTGTGTCCTCTGTCCATCTCACTATAAACCCAGCAGTTGTGTGTCTTGAAAATAGTACAGATTTGGGAGTTCTTCAGTAGGCACTTCCTCCGTCTGTTCATAATTTCTCTTCTGTCCAAGTATTCTCCCCAGTGTCCTTTTATCAAGCGTTCTGTATGGGGTGGGGTGTTTGAGAGCTGAAGTTTCAAACCCGTGCACAACCACAAATATGCACTTTGTGTGACGACTGGAAGAATGAAACAATTTTTGTGTGTGTAAAACAAATTCTTATTCTGTTGCTTTTAAAACTGAAGCTTGAATCGCAGTTAGACCTTCAGACAGCTCTGTTGTGCTGTTTGTTGGGAACAGAGAGGGAGGGGATTGCCTCTATTGTGTAATTTGGTCGGAATAGCTGTGTGGTTGACAGCGTGGCTTAGTGTACCAAAATTCACGGAAGCTCCGTCTGTCTGATCGTAACGTAAATAGTAATGACGTCATCATCTCATTTATTCACCCTCTGTCCCTCCACATCGCTCAAATTACCCTGTTTTGACCCTCTGCAGACGGGAATCTGCCTGCTTTTTTGTGGGTTGGGATGGTATCTCCTCTGTGGGACTTGGTATGTCTCACGGTTAAATGCAGCAGCTTGCTCAGGATAATTATTGTTGGTCTTTAGCTTGAATCGTTGTTGGTTTGAGACTCTGGAAGGGGGGACGGGTGGCGTTGTCTGTCTGT
>Ga0123353_10017007_pt1 | contig 10662 bp, 5 predicted proteins | sample TergutLab28metaG_3_FD_92763 | JGI IMG/M metagenome (GOLD analysis project Ga0123353, IMG submission 92763) | Labiotermes labralis P3 segment gut microbial communities from Petit-Saut dam, French Guiana - Lab288 P3 | ecosystem: Host-associated > Arthropoda: Insects > Digestive system > Gut ... | reverse complement strand
GAGTGGACCCCGTTCCAGACCCACTACTACTCAGAAAATCTGGTAGCGCCGGGGATCGAACCCGGGACCTCTGTATCTGTAGCCAGAAACTCTGACCACTAGACCACAGAGGCGGTCATTATTTGTATTAATGTGGACAAAATAATTACTCGTCGGATTCCTTATCTTTTTGTTTCGTTAATTCCGAAATAAGAGCGCGGCCAACCTGCATGTGTAGGAACGCCCCATTTTGCTCGCCGCTGCCTTAACGTGTACAGTTGGCATTTGCGACAAGAATTACTCTGCAAATAAACGGGGTTACTAACATTTACATGAAAAATAAAGATGCTTTAAGATTTATAATTCGCTTAGGAGACGTAAGTTGCATTTCTCATTAATTTCCTGTCAATCATTACGTACATGTCAATCACGCCTCGCTCGCCACCTTGTACCTAAATAAAACAAAACATTAAGATACAAATTAAAGCATTGAAAATATATCAAATCGAACGTCTTATTGGTTTGAAGGTACCTTAATTAAAAATAAAAAAATACCAATACAGACCTACTGCATGCTTTCACAGTCTTGCCTTGGACGTGTAACTCTCAATATATAATATTTATAATTAACATTCATAAAGCAGGCTAGAAAAAAATTTCAGAGGTGTGAAGGGAGAAGAAAGTAGAAGAATAAATTAAGTCGATTTACTATCTTTAATAAATAATCTCAAACACAATCTTCTGGATTACTCAGTCAAGCAAAACGTGCCCATCTATCATTGAGTCGCATGCAATAGTTGCAATCCTGACATCGACATTTCTACCTACGTTTTGTTCTGTTTTGTAATTTTTACTCTAGCTATTTGAATGAACGAACCTGAGTTCTCGCGTAAAAGACGGCAGAATAAGGCTTATTCTTGCATGCCTGTTTCCATATGACACTCTCTGCTAGTGTAGGTTTATTAATCTAGTGTAATGGATAGTGAATCACGAATAGGAAATAATATGGAGACAGCTGTGACCTATTTACGGTTCTATCCAGGCACGTGCACGAAGGGTTTGATAAAACATGAACAGGTAAAACCAGTCGATTCGGACCGGGATTTGAACCATATATCGACAGAATTTGAAGAATGTTTATTACTAATAGGACAATTTGTTTCGCTAAAACTGTGTTATAGACTGCGTTTCTGTTATTGCTCTTCTGAGCACCGCAGCATTCACGGGAAGTCACGGCGGACGTAGCTTTTCCTTCCGATAAAGGTGCCGCGTTCGGTACAGAGATACAATAAAGACTCTGTAGTGTCACGCCATGTAAAACTTTACGAATCTCTCAAAGCCTGACGTTGACAAAACCAAATAAAAATTGAAATTCTGATCGACAACCCCATTTGTCATCTAGCCGTCCTTGGGGAATGTCAGTTGCAACGGCAGTAGGTTTGATCAGTTTGAGCGCTTTATTGTTGCTCTCGTCTGGAAATGTATCACACACTTGTCTGCTTTCCAATACACCTACGATTTTTCCCGATATCTTAGAGTTTCTTAGGAGGCCCAGTGTTCTTCTGAATTCAGCGGGTCTGTTGCAGTTCGGCAGAAGCCCAGACTGCAAATCAAGTTTTCGTATCGTATCTGTCGAATATCCTTTCACACAATAACTTGCCATTCTGCTCTTATTGCCAGACATGATGGTCGTTCGGTTGTGAAGGTCGTGTTTTATCCAGCTGCTATATTTTGCTGCCAATTACTATGTTTCATTTTCATTGGGCCTGCTAGAAAATAAGTTTACAACATATATTTTGGGCTCTTTATTTTCAGTTCTATAACTCACAGCCCAGATTTAATTGTGTACCGCTATCCCCTATTTTTCCACTTAGTTCCTTCAAAATTGATGCATTTATCTTAGGTGAGACGAACTTTTCCACTTTCTGTTGGCAGACGCTCGTGTCCCGTGAGGGCAGCCATTGTGCCATAAAAGTTTCCACTTCGCAATCCTCTTTAAATGCCTAGCCAACAGCACTTTGTTTGAGCGCTGGCAAGAGAAGACAAAAGCTCAGCGATGAATTCCCATGATACATTCACAATCGGTGTAGTTTCTTCAGCTGCAAATTACACGCCACGTGAACTGGTTTTTGCTGACTTAGGCTCGAGCATTAAAATATATTTCTCTACAGCTTTCTACAATCGATTTTCATTTCCGAATTACTTTTTTGCTTCCTAATGTCGAAGTATAAGACAGCACGTTCAGATTAGGCAAATCTGGGATAACTGTAGAACAGGTGGGGTTTGTCTACTTTAAGGTATTGTTTCCACGTTAGTCTGTAAGAACTGGCAATGACGTTATTAGACTCCAACTTTGTGTGTCCTCCGACGTGTACCGATAAATTGTACTGCCAAACTATCCGTTCATTAGCTAATAAAATGATAGACGGCTGACTAGACGACTTCAATTTGATCCCCTTAGGAAACAACCACAACACTGTTCATTCATCACTTGAACTTTACAGTGGTTTCCATTCAGTTGGTGCGGATATTTTCCTCGTCATATTGAAGGCCTTTGCTTCAGCTTATTAGGCCTTTACTTCCACGCCTTATTTGCCCCTCCAATGCTATATTGTGGGCTATACTACTAACTTTACTCCACAGGAGAATCTGGCTGTGATCGGTCCCTCCATTTACTATTGCGCAAGCATCATCTGGTTCACGCGTTCTTAGTACCGCGCACACTACATACACATCCTCGAACACACTTGAGTACGAAGATCTGCCTGACTTGTGTGACGTTCTGAAATGCCAAGTCTTATCTCTGTGTATTTTATTTGAGATTAACCTCAGGATAATATTTAGTCTTAATGCGGTAAAGCTTGGATAAGTCATTCCAGAAAAGTGAGAGCTGGAATTCAAAGTTCTGAGGCAGATTTGTGAGTAATATTTAGTGTGTGTGTGTTTGTGTGTGTGTGTGTGTGTGGTGCGGTGTGTGTGTATGTGTGTGGTGTGTGTGTGTGTGTGGTGTGTGTGTGTGTGTGTGTGTGTGTGTGGTGTGTGTGTGTACAGAAAGTATCCCCGCAAGGCACTTTGAAAAGATTTCCTCCTACCTTCACTGTTGGAGAACCCAACAAGAACTTCCAGCAACGAAATGCAAGACATTTACTCTTATTTTACAGACATATCTATACTGACAGACTACCGTAAATTACGTTATATATTTTTAGCGATCTAGCCCCATAAATAATGTCTGATACCTTCAGTTTCCCTGCAAAACTTGACAGAATAACGTAGTCATTGTCCTCTACTTTTTTTTTTATTTTCAAACACACAAATAAATAAGTCGCGAAGGAAATGCGGTAACATAACGGATGTTTAAGAAATAAGACGCAACAATGTTAACTTCATTCAACCGACTCTGACCACGGGTCATTGGCGGGCTCTGGTGAAGTAAGGAATGCGAAACAGATTTCAGTATAATGTGAGAAAATTCATGACCAGCTGAGCGACTGTCACCTGATCCAGGGCTTGCTGTATAGAGCTAGTTACAAACTTCAGTAAAACTAACATGTATTCTAGAGGTCTTAATTGTTTTAGTGGGCAATTCTTTATGTAAGACACCAAATTTTGGAAATAGCCACAAATGAAGGATTTCAATAAGAAGAACCAAGGTTCATAAAAGAGGGAAGTAATTGGCATCGAATGTTTCTGTTCAACATTAGGAACATTCAATAGCATAGGAATGCGGAATGCTTTGTCTTGTAATTATTTTCTTTACAGGAAGTTCAGCTATTATTAAACACACTTCAGTCTCTACAATTGACAGTTTTTGTTACAAATATAGATTTAGTAATTGAAATATTCCCTAGCACCATGAATCCTAGACACCAAATTCCCTTGCCACCACAAGCCAGTTCAGTCCGCTTTACAGAAGCGTGTTTGTACCATGCAACTCTTCCCCTGAAAACATATATTGCGAAGGATCTGAGGTAAGCATAGCGGAGCTGATAAGGATAGGGTCTTTTGGGATATGACCCAGCACGCCTCGAAAGAAAGTAGTGCTTTCACCTTTAAGGGTCAAAAGCTATTGTTAGGCTGCTTGACCCTTGAAGATGAAGGCGCTGCTCTCGTTTGAAATGTTGACAACCACTCACCCAAAGCACAATGTCACATTCCATGAGATCTGCAGCCTCAAGCTGTGTGCTGACTGAATGCCTCTCCGTGGGACTTCTAGCCATCATTTCAAGTGTACTTTCTACATTTGTAGGAAACGTTCATATCACTGTTGTTTTTCAAATTAGTCTTTTGAGAGAAGATTTCCTGAACGAAGTTCTGTATTTCTCGTTTTTCATAATTGCACGACGTATCACACGTATCAATAACGCTCATTTTTCTGGATCCTAAAAACCCCTGAAGATAAAGCGCTACGTTCCTTCGAAACATCGAGTTGTGTTAATCACCTGCTACACGACGTTAACTTCCCAGAAGACTACAATCCTCATCATCAGTGTCATAGAAATCTCACATCCTGTTGAGATCCTGCTAAAGAACTTTTGTCAAACGTTTCTTTTAACACGAGACTTAAGGAATAATGTTTATATTATGCTGCACCTTGCAGACTGATAAACAGTAACAGACGTTGATGTTTTTGTGACCGTGCATCATTGATACAATAATATAAAAAGCCAACTAGGTGCAACAATAATAATTTTATTATTAATAAATTCAATCAGCTCAACATGTTTCGGGCGATAATTTCGCCCATCCTGATCACCAGCAGGCAGCAACGTCGGTGCTTTATACCACAAACTGTAAACACAGTCTAGTGCTCCTGAGGATGGGCGAAACTATCGCCCGAAACATGTCGAGCTGATTGAAATTATTAATAATAAAATTATTATTGTTGTATCTAGTTGGCTTTTTATATTATAGTAACAGACGTTTCGGATGAGGGTAGTGGCCCACATATTCACAGTTAAGCAGTCCAAATTCTTGGCCATATTACACCTTTCCGGAAGGCTGTCAACTATCAGCCTACAACAGCATCAAGTCCCAGAAGAGCGGAGGCTTTAGCACAAAAGCTGTGAGAGACAAAACCTCGCAGACAATATTAAGTTTTTAACAATTCAAAAACAAATTGTCTTTTGGAGATGTCACACTTCTCACTCATCCATAAAACCGCGCATTAAATTGGAAAAGGGTTTGATATTGAATATTTTCAATTATTAGGACTTTCATCATAACGTCCCGTTCGAAATGTCATTTCATAAAAAATTAAGCTTTAATACCTAAAGTATATGTTGATATATCATGTACATGAAACGAAAATGATAAATTATAATGAGTCAGTACTTTATATTTCAGTGATCTTTGTTATGTCCCCTCTCTTTGAAATAAAGATATTGATGATTTCATAATGCCAATGCAGACTGTAAGCTTATATCTGACTGTTCTTTTCTCCATGGATTTCATACTCTCTTACTATCGCGGTTATTAAAAAAATCCGTCTGGATCTGTCGGATGAGAAGGAATGGAGGTAAGTCAAATGAAATCCACTCGTAAGAGTAAAAAAGGGACCACAGCCGAACTACTTGTTTTGTGGGGTTGTTATAACCGCAGAGTGCGATGTTCTGTTACAGAGGGGTAGTAATATACGGCAAACGAAATTACCAGATTCCATCGCGGTGCTGAGCACATGGTTTGGAACGCTCAAAAACAGAAAATAATTAAATCCTCATATCCCGCTTAGCAAATTTTAAACTCTGACAACTTTACGTAGGTACTGAATCCTTGCAACATTTCCTTTGCTTTTTCTGACAGCCTAAGGAAAGCAATTTACATAGGCAGTCGACTGACTGGAGGAGGTCAATACCAGCAACTGTGCTGTTGAGTTGCAGCTAACTGATGGAAGGCCCTAGGGACCCGACGGAGTGATGGAAATCCAATTTTAAAATGACAAAATATGTAGATTATGTACTTCTAGGCGCATAAAAATGAAGATAAATGAAGGGGAAGCGCAAGAGAAAAGGAAAAGAGATTTATTTAGTACTTTAACAATGCTGTCGGGAGTTCAGACTACATAGCATCTGTTGAATGATGGCTAGTAAATCGTGCCTTTATGGTTGCTTGATGAATTGCGGTAGTTGTTTATGGATATAAATGGATTAAAATAAGAATTCGTTCTTAGACAGCTATTATACAGACATGAAAAATATCAGGTTATATTAAATAACTACAAATTTCGACTAGTACGTAGCCATTTAAAGTAAAGTAGAGACTATTCAGATTTTAACTCTAGGAAAGTAGAATGTAACGTATCAAAATATTGTCTTTTAAATTACAATTCCTTTCCAATTCAAAGTATCACAAATAAATTTCGCCGCATTTCTATGAACACGTAAATCATCGAGGTGGTTGCTTGTTATCATAATTTCAAATAATCATCGTTGTTAAGAGAGTATAACATGTAAATGTACAAGAATTTTAAAATTGTACCAAACGTTTTAACTAAAATAAAATAAAATTAATATCTCGTCTCTTGTAACAATATTCTCTTAACATTAGTAATTCATTCTAATACGACTAGTGAGGAAACACCCCGGCGAGTTAATGGCCATAGTAATTTGACGAATTATAACTGTGGTATAGTGAATCGCAAAGAAATTATAACTTAGAAATTAATATTCAATACGTCATGTTCAGTGTGTTTAGATTTGAGATATAAATTCTATGGAATGGAGTCTAAAATGACTACTGGCGGAAACACGTAGCCACACTATATATCAGACATAAAATATAACCGGAATTTGTACGTGTCGGTTAAATAGATGTGTTAATAAGATTTTAGATTAGTAATTCATTGAAACATACACTGAAGAACATGTAGAAGGATGAGCTCATAGCAAAATTTGAGACAATATTTAGGAGTCTGCCTACAGAAATAGGAAATAGGAAAACATATTTACGTTCCTCTGCTACTCGGTCGAGACTTGAAACGTAAACATTTGTCACAGAAATCAGAAGCGTTATTGCCAGTATAATCTTAATGGATTGAAAGACATAGATATAGCGAAGAATAAACATTTAGCTGCCCAACTAAGTAAGCATACAAAAGGAAAGGCAAATAATAAATTTTAGACAAAGGAAAAGGATGTTGAAGTTTTGCTGACCGTGCATCTCAGTATAATCTTAGTAACTGACCAACTTAATGCACAAATTCTTGTTTCATAATAAGTTCATTATATTCCTCTACATGTTTCGAGCACTATATGCTCGAAACATGTAGAGGAATATAATGAACTTATTATGAAACAAGAATTTGTGCATTATGTTGGTCAGTTACTAAGATTAAAAGAAAAGGAACTAATAATTGCTCAAAACACTGAGGCTTCTCAGAAGAATTTGTTTCTGTTCTGCCAACAACGGAATTCTCGCCATATTACTGAAGTAGAATAACTGATTTCAGTCTCACGTTAAGTATTTTTAATGTAATTTCCATAAAACGCACCATGGCGTAAGATGCATAAAAGAAGGAGCAAAGTCGTATCCTTCTCTCTGCTTGTACTCTGCACATTTTGGCTTTATAACGTCATACGATTGCAATTCCAATTTTAGCACATATATGATTTTTGGCCACTCAGCAACCTACTAGCTTTACAAACTGCTCTTTTTATTTAGCTTTAAGGTACATGTTTCGAGATAAGTTGTGTAAAAATTCGACCGTCCAACAGGACAAAGTTAGACGCACGGCAGTGCTAGGTCGTAAGGACAGCGTCCTCTTCAGCGTATTGTCAAGGCATATGAAAGGAAAGTTTGGCTATGGAGTTTCATGATGTAAATTCTCAGCGAGGGCAAGTAATGGGGTTTCGGTTGTGGAGGTTTACGTCACTCTCTTAATTTCACCATATCCTTCCCACACACAGTTCATGGCTCCACATATCTACATATAATATATACAGTCTTACTTGAAACGTCCAATGATTAATTAACTGATAAGGCGATAAGTGTGTAATTGCAAAGATATAAATTAACCATGCATGACGTGTACTGGATTAATCTAGCTTGGGAGAGGAACAAGTGGTGGTTACTTTTAAACACGGTAATGTAAATTCCGTTTCCATTAAATGAGAGAAATTTCATGCCTAGCCCCATCGAATTAATTAGTTAATAACTAATTTCCGTTTCCATTAAATGAGAGAAATTTCATGCCTAGCCCCATCGAATTAATTAGTTAATAACTAATAAGAGAGATGTAAGCAGTCTTTTCAGGTTTTGTTCAGCGTCTCTTCACTGGCAGCTATCTGCAGGCCAAGACCTGGAGCCGCGGGTTTCCACATTCAAAAACGGACAGTATCTTCTGTTTGACTCCCATAATACGTTCATGTGTCCCAAAGTCCCATGTCCCATTGCCCACTTAATGCTAAGTTTTACAGATATGTGCAAGCCTGACTGTTAATATGGCCTACTTATGTGGCTGCCATTTGTCTGGTGGGGTGAGCACTCAGGTCTAGGGGTCCTGGCCACAATTCTAAGTATAGGCCAGACCATACGAGTGCAGCCTTAGGAGGATGGGCCCATCTAAATCTGACATGTTGTGTAAGGTGGGTGTGTGATGTCCTGCTATGCATTACAACACAATGTAATTTACAACTTCATAACATTCTCTTGAAATCTGACAAAAGCGCCAAGGAACGTTTTGTATATAAAAATATCTTTAAACCAGTTCAGTTTCTTTTAGACTGCGCATGTTTATGAGGGGATCTAATTTTCAAAATCCTTGGAAGAATCTCAGTGGCGTTACTTTTGATATTCAGTATAATGCACAAGGATTTATTACTTTACTGACTCCAATAGTAACAAAATTCAGATAGTTGCATAAATATTTGTTGCTTTAATGACTGGATTAACACAATATTTTACATATTTGCAGGTTCACACCAGTCGCGGGCATCCATTTGTATGACCCTTGCCTTTTAAGGTAAGTTGCTTTGACATCTAGTAACCTCTTTAATTCTTCTTGAGAAGCTAACAATTCATCGTCCTGTGAAGAAAGTGCCAACATCTTATGGAATCCAAACTTATATTACCTCCATTATCTTTCTATCCTGAGCCAGATGACTTCACTCCTCACTCTTCCATCCTATTTCTTCACAATAAATTTTAATATGATCCTCAAATCTAATTATATTTAAAAGGTCTGAAAAATAAATTCCAAGTTCACGAGTGGAACGGAAGAACCAACGCAGTTTTCAGAAATGTGAATAATCACTAATCCCTAATATAAAAATAAATGGCATCTCACGAAGGTTTTTGACATTCTCATATCTAATAAGCCTAGCTGATTAAACCAGGAGGGCGTTTATTGAAGTAAAAATTCTGAAGAAGTTGTTTAGGCGTGTTTCCTCCCTAAATGAAGCGCTTCACAAACGGAGCTCTTTCGCCCAATATGTGCTTGAAATAGTAGACACATCACACAACAGATGATGTGATGGATGAAATACGGAGCAAGCGTGAGAGAGAGAGAGAGAATTGTTCTACCAATAAACTCGCCAATCCGAATAATCGTAACAGCAGCAGACGTACTACACTCATGAACAGTTCCAAGACTTGGAGTAAAAACAGACTCTACACCAGGCCGATTAAATCAAGTAAGATTTTCAGTCAACCGATCAGGCCTCATATATGGACAATGCTCAGAAATTTGTGGAGCAAATCACAGATTCATGCCAATCGCAATTGAAAGAGTATCAATGAACCAATTTATTAACTGAATATCAAAGATAAGAGAATCATCAGGTGACTGAAAGCAAGTAATGGTCTCTTAAACCAGTTCATGATATCTTAGCAAATATCTCTTATGATAAAGGGTTAGTTAATCATATAACATCAGAATGTCAAACTGAAATTTAGACCTGTGAAATTTAAACAGGATAGCCTGTGTAGAAGAGAAGTGTTGTGAAACTAATGCGTAAATGTGAGAACTAAAATGGATCTTGCAGAAATAATGTATGAAGGTGTGGAACGAAATGAAATGGCAGGGTATATGATTAGTTGTGTGCACGTGCGAGAAAGGTAACAAACTTTCTGACTGCAATAAGAAAGGAAATATTTGAGGCTTTCTCTCTCCTGGGATGTTAGGTGGCGTTGCTGGTAGTTATTTATCGACGTTTCGGTAAAACCTATCGGTCCCGTTTTCAAGGGCCAACCGTCGAAGAGTTACGTCCCAGAAAAGCGAAACCTTGAACTAGGCAGTGACGGTAGCCTGAAATCTGACAAAGTACGATTTTTTATCAGCAAAATAAACATACAATTCGCAGTAATACTTCTGCTCCACGAAATAAGCTACTTCATGTAAATGCAGTAAACTCATTTTGCTTTTGCTTGGGTCTCTACTCCATTTTCAATCAAAATTTATTCCGGAATAAACATGTTTGAATATTAAAGCTTGCGGCATTTGTCAACAACAGGACTGACATCCGCTAGCTGGTAAAAGCGACAGTGGCTCATAAGGCAATTTAAATCAAGGCGGTACGCACGTAGGCATATGTTTGACATTAAGGATTTCGGCAGAAAGAGCACAAGGCGAACGGATGGTCGTAGCGTCTTTCATCACTTCTGTTCTAAATTCGTTAACCAGTGCAAATAACCAACACATATTATGCGTTCGTGTGTCAGAACCCTTCAGTAGAACCTTGCACAAGT
>Ga0123353_10017006_pt1 | contig 10662 bp, 3 predicted proteins | sample TergutLab28metaG_3_FD_92763 | JGI IMG/M metagenome (GOLD analysis project Ga0123353, IMG submission 92763) | Labiotermes labralis P3 segment gut microbial communities from Petit-Saut dam, French Guiana - Lab288 P3 | ecosystem: Host-associated > Arthropoda: Insects > Digestive system > Gut ... | reverse complement strand
TCGCCGCTCAATATATCTTCGATTATAGCGGAGGGATCATCTTTAATGGCAAGCAAGTTTGCCTTTGCTTCATCATACGCTATCTTCACGCGCTCCAGAGGCGACAAGTAGGGATCGCCGTTTTCCAGATCCGTTATTGTATCCCGCATGACAGTCAGAATGTTGGTCTTGTTGGCTGCAATGTTGAACAAGCCGCTGGAGTATTCGGGGTGGAAATCCGCCTTATACTCTAGCTGGTAACCAAAGCCCAACAAACTATAACCGTAGCCATAACCGCCTCCGTTGAAGAAGTTTATCGCGTTGGTGTATTTTTCCGTCTCCGACATACCGGCGTATGTGTTATTCAAGTTGCCTATTCCGTAGAAATCCACCCAAATCGACGCATAGTCCTTCTCAATGTCGCCGCTGAGAAGAAACGCCGCAACATACAGGTCGCGCTGCGCTTTTGCGATAAATGCCGCAATAGCAGCGTCAAACGCGTCCTGATCGAGCTTGCCGTCCGCCGGGACTGTCGTGCCGATCAAATCCGTCGCGCGCTTTATATAGTCTTGCACCTCGGCAACTTTGATCCCGTAGATCAAGTCCAGATTGCCGGCTGTCGCGCCCATTTTGAGCATCTCCAGCGCAAATCCGGCCACGGGAACCACTTCCACGCCGTCGCCCGTAATGTCAAACCCTGTGGCAAGGAATTCTGAGAACTCGACATTGTAGTTTGTGAAAGCGGATTTATACGAGAGCTTATTGGCGAGCGTTTGAACGGCTAAGAAGTTATTAATGCTGCCGCAGTTGAATCCGCCCTCTTCCAGGAAAGAGCAGGCGGCTTCCAGCTTGCTTATTGCGGTACGGGCATATGTACCGTTGTAATACGCCGGGCCGTTGAGCTCCCTGCCAAACCACAGGCTCGCGTCGCTGACGTTGCCTGTTGCAAGCGCGCCCACGACATTGATATCATGCGCGATACTGGCTTTGAATGCATCGACTGCGCTTTTCCAGTCTTCTTCATCCACCAGCAGCCGGTGCGTCCAGTCGTCGCATTCGTCGTCTTCGCAACCGTCATCTACGCAGGGTTGCTCCGACAAATACTCCTTCAAGTTGTCAATGTCAGCCTCATCCGCAAAATCCTTTAGCGTCCCAACTGCGTCGGTAAGCCGATCGGCTGCGGAGATAAAGCTGATCGCGAAGCTTTCAGCTTCCTCCGCAAGGTTCTTGGAGGTGATTTTGCCGTTCTCCGCCAGCCCAAGGATCGACTCGCTGGCGCTGTAGTCGGGATTCATTGCGGAGCCAAACCAATAAAACCAAGTTAGGCTCAAAAGCCCGCGTAAACGAGCCGCGATACCGCCCTGCTCAAGATATTTTACCGCCGCGTTATATGGGTCGCTGCCGAAGCTGTTGAGAAACGCGTTGAAGTTCTGCTGATTGTTCGTTCCGCCCGTGCCTTTTGGCACGCCGCCGAACCTGGGGTCATTGTATGAACGCTCAGCAAGCGCCGCTGCCACGCCGAGGTCGACGCCGATCTTTTCCGCGTAAGCGAGCATCTCCGCTTCCACGTCCAGCGTGTAGCCACCGATGCTGATTGGATCGTAATCCCCTGCAGTCGCTTCCAGCGTCAGCTTCACGGCGTTCATGCGTACAGTATAGTTAGTGTACCACTCTTCGGGGGTCTTCGGGTCGAGCGGGTAGTCGTCCGCCAGCGCGGGCATGACCATCATTGGGATCATTGTCGCGAGGATCGCCACAATGATGAGTAAGGACGTTGCTTTTTTGCTAATAAGCTTAATTTTACGTTTCATAACAGACCTTTTACCTCCAGACATGTTATTTTTTTTTGTCGATTGATCCTGGAGCCGTGGCTGCTTAGTAAGTACCGCTCTGCAAACCCACCTTTCTAGTTGAAATTCTTCTCCTGATTTCATCCTTTAATTGGGAGCATACTCACATGTGAAACGATTGCAGTTTCCTGCAACGATAACTTTATATCCAGATTTTGTCAAATTTTGTTAATATATGTTAATTATACGTTTGCAGACCGTGTTTGTCAATTGAAAACTTTGCAATAACGTCTAAATTTTATCATTATTTCACGCTTATTTGTGTAATATTTCACCATTTATGTTATATTTTCACCATTTCTTTCACATTTTAGGCAGGATCAGTCGAAGTAGCGGTCGCTCTCGACCGTCCGTTTGCTTCGAACAATCTAACGCGGACGACCGAGGGCGGTCGTCCCTACAACCTGACTGGATTGCCCGTTGTTTTATCGTGTTGCCGGATAACCTCTATACAGTAACCTGCTGTAATCCCTCCCTTCTGCATCCACCTTGTTAGTGTTGATTTTTACAATTTTGCATTGTATAATGCGTTTACATAAGCAACATACGTCGCAGGAACACTTTGTTTCATTAAAGGAGGATCGCTATCAATCAACAAACTTTCAGAAGAAAATGCGAACGAAGGAGCGGTTGGGACGATGTTCGCTTTTGTGTTTTCGGGCAGTCAATGTATTGCATGAAATGAAAAGGAGAGATTCGATTGAAAGTCTTGTATGCAGCCAGCGAAGCGCGGCCGTTTATCGCCTCGGGAGGACTGGCGGATGTTGCGGGGAGCTTTCCGCAAAGCCTGGTCCGCCAAGGCGTGGACTGCCGGATCGTAGTTCCCCTGTATTCCAAGATCCCCTGGGACGTGCGGAAAGATTTCAGGTTCATAACACATTTCCAGGTACCCGTGGCATGGCGCAGCCAGTACTGCGGAGTTTTCGAAGCCAGTTATGACGGCGTGACGTATTATTTCATCGACAACGAAAGGTATTTTATGCGGGATACCCTTTACGATGAATACGACAATGCCGAACGATTCGCATTTTTCTCCCGCGCGGTTTTAGAAATGTTGCCGCATATCGATTTCAGGCCCGATATCATCAACGCAAACGATTGGCAAACTGCCCTTGTCCCCATTTACCAGCACCTGTATTATTCGCACAACGACTGGTATTCCGGGATAAAAACAGTCATAACCATCCACAATATTGCATTTCAGGGGAAGTACGGATTTGAGATTTTCAACGACACCCTCGCCCTGCCGGACTGGGCGCTCAGTTTACTTGAGTATGACAAATGCGTCAACATCCTGAAAGGAAGCATGCAAGCCGCCAACGCCATCACCACGGTCAGCCCGAGCTATGCGCGGGAGATCGCGGGCAACCACTGGGATACGACGGGGTACGACTTCGGGCAGACCCTGACGCCGTTTCTCAACGCCGAATCCTGGAAACTGCGGGGGATCCTCAACGGGGTGGATATGAACAGCATCGACCCCGCCAAAGACAAGCACCTTTATGTCAATTACGACGTAAACACCTATCAGGAAGGCAAGCGGGAAAACAAGCGCAGGCTGCAAGAGCGGCTCGGGTTGGAGCAGAACCCCGACGTTCCCCTCATTGGGATAGTGACGAGGATCGACTCGAGGCAGAAGGGCTGCCAGCTTGTTTTTGAAGCTTTGAACAGCGGGCTGCTGAATTGTTTTGACGCTCAGTTCGTCCTCCTGGGCAGCGCCGCCAACGGGGATGTAGATGGCAGGAACCTTGAAGACGGCTTCAGGTACATAGAGCACTGTTACCGGGGGCGGGCAGTGTCCTACATCGGGTTCGTGCCTGAACTCGCGCAAAAAATATATGCCGCATCCGACATATATCTTATGCCTTCAAAATATGAGCCTTGCGGGCTCTCGCAGATCATCGCCCTGAAATATGGCGCGATCCCCGTAGTACGCGAGACCGGCGGCCTGGCTGATACAGTGAGGGACAGCTTTGACGGCAACGGCTACGGCTTCACCTTCAGGTATTATGACAGCAAAGACCTGCGCGACGCGATCGAGCGCGCGCTTTGGGGCTATAAGGACCGGGAGGGATGGAATATGCTCACAAAAAGAGCAATGGAATGCGACTTTAGCTGGGATTCCTCTTCCGTTAAAGAATATATCAACCTTTATGAAAACCTGCTGAACGCCTCCTGACGAAAAAGCCTTGTAATCAGGGCTGTTACGAAACGGCGCATTTACTTTGCTTGCATACGCTGCAAAATTTGCAAAGTTTATTTCGTAACAGCCCTTTATCTTCTACTTGCGTAATACATGATTACAGTCTATAATGTACCCGGAGTGTTTTAATCAATAAAGCATCCGGAAAAGAAAAGCGGAAAAGGAATGGAAAATATGAGTAAACAAAACAGAAATCCTGCTAATCAAGCATCAAATGATGAGTTCGATCGGCTGGGCGCGCTAAGTCTGGGTGAAAAAAAATTCCAGAACCTATACGATATAATCATTAAGACCGACCCGGACAAGGTCGCAGCCCTGTGGATCGACGATAAAGGGAACGAGTGCAGCCGCACATTCCGTCAGTTCGACAGCGATATCTGCGCCGCTGCCGGGTTTTTCAGCAAACACATCGGAGAAGCGAACGAAGGACGTTTCGTTGCGCTTATGATGGAAAACCATTATTATTGGTCGGTCGCTTTTTGGGGAATGCTGATGGCGGGTTACAAACCGATGCTGCTCGACGCCAATCACGCGGAACCGATGATAAGGCACCTTCTTGCCGAGTCCGGCGCCGCGGCGCTTGTAAGCCAGGTGGATCTGAACATACCCGTCACGCTGATAGCGCCGGGAGAACTCGCCGACACCCAAGCGGATGCAACCTTCACCCCGCGTTTTGCGAATGAACTGGCATTGTGTACCTCCGGAACGATAAGCACCTCAAAAGTCTATGTGTTCGACGAAGTCTCCATCATCAACCAATCCGTCGGCTGCCTTCCAAAAATCATGGAATGCCCCCGTCTATCAAGCGACGTAAAAGATCCCATCAGGCATCTCGCGTTCCTGCCCATGCACCATGTGCTGGGGTTCATGGTCCACTGCATCCTCTTCCCCCTTATCGGGAAAACCGTCGTATATCTGAAAGACCGCGCGCCGCTGACTATTCAGGAAACCTGTAAACGTTTTCGTATAACGAATATGATCGTCGTCCCGCTCCTTCTGAACAATCTTGTCAACGGGCTCTGGAAAAAAGTCCGTCAGGAAGGGTTCGGTAAGCTGGTTATGCTGAAATTCCTGTTTGCCCTAAGCAACGGGATCCAGCGCCTGCTCCCGAGGCGCGGGCCGGACATTGCCGCAAAGTTGGTCAACTCCATCCAGCAGCGGCTGCTCGGCGATTCGATCCGAACAGTGCTTGTGGGAGGCAGCCATATCCCGCTTAAAACTTTGAAAACCGTCAACGCTTTGGGTTACTACCCCATACCCGGCTTTGGCATGACGGAAAGCGGCCTGACTTCCTTCGAGACGAGGCCGCAGGCACGCTATCGCATGACAGGCTGTACCGGCACGCCCATTGGCAGCATCAGTTACAAGACAGTTGATACGGACGATCGGCCCATCGATGTGGGGGAACTCCTTATCAGCGGATCCAGCTTACATACGGCGCGCCTGGTAGGCGGGGAGCGCCTACCGCCCAACTATGGGGAGGACGGCTGGTTCAAATCGGGCGATATTTGCCGTCTTGAGAAAGGCTGCCTGTACATAGAAGGGCGCCTGAAAGAAGTCATAATCAATGAATCGGGCGAGAATGTTTACCCCGACGAACTTGAGGACGTTTTCGATGGCATCGCCGATGTGGAGCGCCTGTGTATACTCTCCCTCGAAAATGAAACGCCCTATGAGGACATCGCGCTTGTCTTCCAGCTCCCCGAAAACAGCATCGACCCCGGCGCCGTCGCTGCAGTCGCCGCCGAAGTTTCTGCTATCAACAAAAACCTGCCGATACTCAAACGCGTCAGGCGCCTCTTTGTCGCCGCGCAGCCCCTCCCCCTTGCAAACGGGATAAAAGTCCGGCGGCAGAAATTGAAAGAACTGATGGAGGCAGGAAAATTCGACGCGCGCGCTGTGAACCTGCATTCCGGCGCGATCGGCCAGGCAGTCGTCGAAGTCCCCGCCGAAGGGCTGGTGGCCCTGAGCCCCGCTGAGATGGAGGCAATGAAAGTCATCCGCGACGAGGTGGTCAAGTGCATCGCGACCGTGCTTACAATCGAACCCGACGCGGTCGGCCATGACCGACGTTTCCTTGAAGATCTGGGCGGCGACAGCCTGGACAGCCTGAGCCTCCTGGTCCTGGTGGAGACATCCTTCGGGGTGATGATCGACGAACGCGAGTACAGGGCATGTTCATCAGCGAACGATCTTACGCGCCTTATCTGGCGAAAACGCATGGGCCTGCACGAGGCGCCCTCTGCAAGAACGCGCACAAAGGCCGCGCCTATAACGAGCTTCACCGAATCCCGCGAGTATAGTGAATTTATGAAACGCCTCGCTGAAATGTCCCAAATACCGGATCCCTACTTCATCCCGCACGACAGCACGCTCACGGATGTTTCCATCGTAAACGGCCGCGAGGTTTTGAATTTCGCGTCATACAATTACATCTGCATGAGCGGGCGCCCGGAAACTGTCCGCGCGGCCTGTGAAGCCGCCATGCGTTACGGGACCAGCGCGAGCGGCAGCCGCTTGCTCGCGGGTGAAAAAGGGCTGTACTGCGACCTGGAAAACGAGATCGCCGAATGGAAGCACACTGAGGCTGCCCTGGTACTTGTGGGCGGCCACTCGACGAACGTTACCTTTGTCGGCAACTTCTGCGGTGAACGCGACCTTATCATTTACGACGCTTTCAGCCACAACTCCGTCCAGCAGGGCTGTTCCTTGAGCCACGCGACGTCGCGCGCTTTCCCCCACAACAATGTCGACGCCCTCGAAGCGATCCTTAAGATGAGCCGATCCAGCTTCGAGAAAGTGCTGCTCATCGTGGAAGGCGTCTACAGCATGGACGGCGACATCGCTCCCATCGATGAATTTGTGAGGCTGAAAAAAGAATACGGCCTCTTCCTGATGGTGGACGAGGCGCACTCAGCCTGCGTCATCGGTAAAAACGGCGGCGGCGTCGACGAATATTTCAATCTTGATCCTACGGACATCGATATAAAAATGGGCACGCTTTCAAAAGGCCTTGGCGCTTGCGGAGGCTACTTGGCAGGAAGCGCCGCACTGATCCAGTACCTGCGCTATAACATTCCCGGTTTTGTTTTCTCGGTCGGCATAAGCCCACCGGTAGCGGCGGCGGCGCTGGCGGCGCTTCGCCTGCTTCGGGCGGACTCTTCGCCGGTCACGGCGCTTGCGCGCAACATCTCCTATTTCGTGGACGCGGCGCGCGCAGCCGATCTAAACATCTGCCTGGCAGGCGAAACCGCGATCATCCCGATCCTCGTCGGCGATGAAACCGACGCTTTCCGCCTTTCCGCCGAACTGCTGGAACGCGGCATCTCAGTACCGCCCGCAGTTTATCCCGCCGTTCCCGTAGGAAAGGCGAGGCTTCGTTTCTGTGTAACAAGCAGCCACAAGCCGGAACAGATCGATTATGCCATCGCCCAGCTGCTGGAATCGGCGCAGGAAGCAGGCATAGAACTGCCGAAATCCACGCAGGCCTAAAGGCAGGGGCTTTACGCTACGCTTGGTAAAATCGCGATTCATATCACCGTGAGAGTTGGTTTTGTACCCTCGCAATAGTCGAAATCCGCATCCCAGCGAGAGCTGATGTAGATATTTCCGTGAAAAATGACTATTGACACCGTAATTTTTATATGCTAGAGTAACTGTAATTTAGCAAATGAACCAAAGGCGATGACGAAGACGGCGGAGTTTTGAGCGATACAGAGAGTCGGCGGCAGGTGCGAGCCGAACGTAAGGAACTCAACAGCCTATCCCTTCCGAGCCGGGACCCGAACGCCGGGCGCGCTGACACGAGCCCGAACCAGTAGGCGATCCCCGTAAGCGGCTGCGTTAAAGCCAAGGGCTTACATGTTCCGCGCGGAGCATCCGAGCCTGATGAGTCGGCGTGAAAGCGCAATTTGAGTGGTACCGCGGGAATTCAGTCCCGTCTCAAGGAGCAATCTTTGAGACGGGATTTTTTCTACAAAAATAACGAGGAGGAACTAAAGTCATGACAAAAACAAACAATACCGCGACGAGGATAATGGACGTAGCATTACGTATATGGGAACTGCGCGAGATCAGCGGCTTTTCTTGCGAGGAAATGGCCCAAAAGCTCGGCTTGGCAGTGGAACTCTACGACAAGTACGAGTCGGGGACCGAAGACCTGCCGTTTTCGTTCATCCATAACTGCGCACTATTGTTCGGCGTCGAACTGACCGACTTGCTCGAAGGCTGGAGCGCCCGACTGACGTCATACGCCGTAATGAGGCAAGGCAGGGGACGCCTTACATCAAGGGAGCATGACATTGAAGTCCGCGACCTTGCGCCGCATTTCAGGAATAAAATCGCGGAACCTTATTGGGTCACGTACAACTATTCCGAGGAACTGCAGAACACCCCGATAGCTCTCGTATCTCACAGCGGGCATGAGTTCAACATCATCCTCAGCGGCCAGTTGAAAGTGCAGATCGGCGAACACACGGAGGTGCTTTCCGAAGGCGACAGCATCTATTACAAAAGCTCGATGCCGCACGGTATGATCGCGGTCGGCGGGCAGGACTGCGTATTCTGCGCCGTCGTCATCCCGGGCGAAGAAGCGCCGGCGGAGGAAAAAGCCGAGGTCATCGTGCAACCGGCCGTCACGACGGGCCCGTTCGTTTACGGGGAGTTCGCCGTACCTGTCGAGGATGAGCGCGGCGCGCTGATGTCTATATCATTTAAGAACCAGGACAAATTCAACTTCGCCTTCGACGTCGTGGATGCAATTGCCGCGAAATCCCCCGACAAGCTGGCTATGCTGCATATCGACCGCGACCACGTCGAGCGCCGGTTCACATTTGAAGATATAAGCCGTTTGTCATCGCGCGTGGCGAATTACTTCACATCGCTCGGGATAAAGCGCGGCGACCGCGTTATGCTGGTACTCAAACGCAACTGGCAGTTCTGGCCCGTTATCGTCGGATTGCATAAAATGGGCGCGATCGCGATACCGGCTACCGACCAGCTCCTTCGTAAAGACTTCGAATACCGCTTTGACACAGGCGGCGTCAGCGCAGTTATTTGCACCTCGCAGAGCAACGCCCCGGAAGAGATCGAGCGCGCGATGGAGAACTGCCCCGACGTCACGACGAGGATCATAGTGAACGGCGAACGCGAGGGCTGGCACAACTATGACAACGAACTCGAAATGTTCCGCTCGACCTATCCCAGGGCGCAGGACGCCCCTTGCGGCGAAGACCTTATGCTGATGTATTTTTCATCCGGTACGACCGGATATCCGAAAATAGCTGCGCACGCATATACATACGCCCTCGGCCATTTCATCACGGCAAAGTACTGGCACTGCGTCGACCCGGACGGGATACATTTCACGATTTCGGACACAGGCTGGGGCAAGTCTGTTTGGGGCAAGCTGTACGGCCAGTGGCTCTGCGAGGCTGCGATCTTCACGTACGACTTCGATCGTTTCGATCCGCTGGAGATATTGCCGATGTTCGCCCAGCACGGGATCACAACATTCTGCGCCCCGCCGACGATGTACCGGTTCCTCATCCGCGAAGACTTGTCGCAGTTCGACCTCTCTACGATCAAGCACTTTACCACGGCGGGCGAGGCGTTGAATCCCGAGGTCTTCAACCTGTTCAAGAAAGCGACAGGCCTTTCTATTATGGAGGGCTTCGGCCAGACCGAGACGACTTTGTCGATCGCGAACCTGGTAGGTATGACGCCAAAAATCGGGGCGATGGGCAAACCGAGCCCGCTCTACAATGTCGGTTTGATGGACTCCGAAGGAAACCTGGTCGGCCCCGGCGAAGTCGGCGAGATCGTTATTCTGACAAAAGAGAGCGTCCCTTGCGGGTTGTTCAAAGGCTATTACGGCGATCAGGAAAAAACCGACGCTGCATGGCACGACGGGGTGTACCACACCGGCGATACGGCGTGGCAGGATGAAGAGGGCTACCTTTGGTATGTTGGGCGGGTCGATGATTTGATCAAGTCTTCCGGCTACCGGATAGGTCCCTTTGAGATCGAGAGCGTGATCATGGAGCTGCCATATGTGCTCGAATGCGGCGTCTCTGCGGAGCCCGACGAGATTCGCGGGCAAGTAGTAAAGGCAAGCGTCGTCCTGACAAAGGGCACAGAAGCGACCGACGCGCTGAAAAAAGAGATCCAGGACTATGTCAAAGCCCACACCGCGCCATACAAATACCCCCGCATAGTAGTCTTCCGCGAGAGCCTGCCAAAGACAATAAGCGGAAAAATCCAGCGCAACAAGCTGTAATATGCAAGGGGTCGTCCCCGTGCTCGTCCCCGTGCTCGTCCCCGTGCTCGTCCCCGTGCTTCACGCCGTGAAGCACGGGGACGTTTCTCAAAACTGCCAGACTTATTGCTCACTATCTTGCATTTCCATTGACAACTTGCAGGGCAGCAGTTTTCTATTTTATTCGTGATTAATCCGAATCAATTCGTTAGCTTAAAAGGCCAGCCGTTCCAATGGATGCCAGACCTCTATAAATAAATATCGCCCCACAAACGCAGGGGTGAATCAAGGCGTCAGTTTATTTGATTCTCCCTGGAATTACATGATTACAGGCAGAATGTCCGGTTTACCGTAAAAAATGCAAGCAGTGTACG
>Ga0123353_10017005_pt1 | contig 10662 bp, 8 predicted proteins | sample TergutLab28metaG_3_FD_92763 | JGI IMG/M metagenome (GOLD analysis project Ga0123353, IMG submission 92763) | Labiotermes labralis P3 segment gut microbial communities from Petit-Saut dam, French Guiana - Lab288 P3 | ecosystem: Host-associated > Arthropoda: Insects > Digestive system > Gut ... | reverse complement strand
CAAAAACGCCCGGGCTATGGCGTGGCTGATGAAGATGATAGCTGAGACAAAAGGGAGAATACCCACGCCGGACGAAGTTCAAAAAGAAAAAAGAGCCATCACCAACTTCATAAGATAACACTCGTTATCCGCCCATGACGCGTACCATTCCGTACGTTAATTGAGCGCCCTTATATCTAAGGGCGCTCAGATCCAGCATGCTGTCCTCGCGTCCGGTTCTTTCGTGAGGACCCAAAACGGCGATGCCATACCCTCCTTCAAAGTCCGTCACAAGCAGCGTCGCGTAGAATTTTTTCTCGTCGTCCGTCTTTTGCAGGAGCAGTTTCACCTCGCCCCTGTTGCATCCCGGCTGGTCACATGTGACGACGCCTAAGTAGTCCGTACCCTCGTACACTCCGTAATTGTTTTTCACAACAGCCATACGGTAACGTTTACCGGCATCCTGTACGGGCTGCCAGTCGATGTAGATGCCCCACAAACCCTCCACATCGTCTCTCTCATCCCTGATAGAACGGTCATAAGCCTCGGTCGCGTCGACTATCACCGGTTCGTCGCAGCCGCTGCACGCATATGCCGGGGCCACCGGCAGGAGCAGAACCAACAGCGATAACGCCGTGAGAATACGGTTATGCGCCAGGAGCTTCAATGCTGCGAGTCCTCCACTGCATCTGAAATTCCTCGTAGAACACGTCATCGTCAAATGTCACACTACTCCATCTGGGGTTATTCTTGAGCGACTGAAGTGACGACGATCCTTTATGACGTCCCGTGATGGCATTGTCACCCTCCGCTATTACGTAAACCCTCACGCCTGTGATATGATTACCGAGCGGCGTGTCAGTAGGTTCAAAATAAATGGCTTTGATGCCTTCCACTCTGTAGCCCTCGCAGTTTCCCACAGATGAGTAACTCGTTATGTCACTGTCCCGGATATCCGCGAAGATAAATGTCGAATTATCGTCTACAAAGGCCACGCCTGCTCTGACAAGATACATGTCGTGGAACGGCCTTATTACGTTCCTCTCAACCACGTCATCGCTGATATTCCTGATTTGCCGGGGAATTTTACCGACCACTTCGATGCCGGCGATATTGGTGCCATAGATAACCGCCGGATGCATCCTTATGCCGGGAAAGGTCACATAGGAGCGGGTATCGTACACATTAGACAATATCTCTCCCCGTGCGACAAGGCTTCCGACGCTGCCTGACAGATCGATTTGTCTGGGAGCAGTGACAAATCCGGATCCGGGGGCAAGAGGTGAAGCACCTCCCGACGTATTCGGAGCGCCTTCGCTGAATTCCAACACGTGCTCGGTGCCCTTATACTTAACGCCGGCCGGAACAGTATATACGATCCGCATAATCGGACCTCTTAAAACGGTAGCGCCCGTCGTGTCAATAATCGAAACAGGACCGCCGGGCCAATTCTGTATCGGCGATCCGCCGACCCCGCCTATACCGCCGACTTCGATCGGCTCGAAGTAATAGTCGAAGTTATCCGCGGGGATACCCATCCCGGCATACAACAGCGGAGTTTGCAATATGTTGAACACATCCGCCGCCCTTCTTCTCGCTATCGACTGGTCGTCCGTCATCTCGAAATTCGTGATGAAGCCTCCCATCAGAGAACCGATCACCCCGACCAGGATACCCATTATAAGGACGACGACCAATATCTCGACCAGCGAGAAGCCGCGATTGGATGACCCGCGATTCGCCTCACCGTAAAACCTGCAAAAAAACTTCCTGCCGGAGTGTATTTTACTCATCAAAAATTTTCACCTCTTCGCGCGGGAATTTTTTCGCCCTTGCGCACAATAATTTGGACATAATCGACATTGCGCGCCGGAGCGCGATATCCCTGCCGCGTATTTCATAACAAGCACGGGCCTCCGTTTAGGGAAGCCCGTGCGCTGTGGCTTACGGGTTGCTCGGTTCCGGCTGGATGAAGTGCCAATAATTGACCACTCCGTCGTTCAACGTCACCGGACTCCTTATTGCCGAGCTGGGCGATGTGAGAATAAGCTGAATAGCGCTGTTTTCCTGAAAACCCTGAACCCTCGACAAGCCGGTTTCTTCCTCCCTTTTAATGTTCTCGTCGACCGAAGAGCTGGCTTCGAAATCATCGAGCGCCGAATACGTGATTACCAGCGTTTCTACCGCGCCGATCTTCGAGTGGGTGAACCCTGTGAATTTGAGTCCGTCAAAGGTTATGTACTTCTTTGAATCGTCACTCCACCTCGCGGCTTTACCGGTATCCATTTCTACGGCATAGAGCCTGCTCTCTCCGGTTATACTGCCGATGTCGCACAGACCCTCGCCGGTCGTGAGTTTCTTCTGGCGGAACGTGGCAGCGTACATGTAACCGCCGACGATAATGGGTTTGACTGTGGCGTACTCGTTAAAATACTCGGCGTTTTCCTCAGTTAGAGCGATGAACCATCCGTCGTGCCCGGCATCAAGATCGATGCCGCCAGGCCCATCGTCGGGGTAAAGCTTGGTCCATCCCGTGCGTCCGGAACCTCTATTTATGTCGCCGCCCCGCGAGGTCAGGCCGGGCGACTCACCGCCTAAATCGCTAAGCTTGGGCAGCGTAAAACAGAACAACATCTGCTCATGATTTTCGATCACAACGTTGTTCAAGCCTCCTATGTTTGCCGTACCACCTCCCACCCAGATTGGAGCTGATACACCGCGGGCTCCGACGCAAACACCGTAGGGATTCGAGTAGCTCCAGATCGGATCATCCGTGCCCGACCGCAGCGTACCGACCGTTTTGATCGTCCAATTGCTCTTTGAGAGTGGTGACGGAGGGTTCATATTGTCGTTAACCATCGATACATAGTGTATGTTGCCCCTGTTGTCCGCCGCGAGTATTCCGTCGGATATATATCTGTTGCTAGTCTTCAACGACAGGAAGAGAGGCTCCGAGATCATCATCCCCATGTACGGGTTCGAATATGGTGAGCCGCTTACATAGTTACTGCCCACTTTCCATTTGTTGGGTACGTTGGTGTACGAGGCGTTGTTAAGTACCTTCACGCCTCCGACAGAGGGCGTCACGCCGTCCTGCAAGGCGTGATGATTTACGTCGGGATCTATTAAATACAGCGCGGCGCCCATTTTGCCGTTGTCTCCCACATTGACGGTGTACTGCATGCCACCTGGTACCGCTATGATGTTCTCGAAATCGGATGCGCTTGTGGGATTGGCCACCTTAGTCGCCACTCCGAAACCGGGCTTCGGTATATTGTAGCCCATCTGTTCGTAAGGATAATTGTCCGGCATTGCGCCGACGCTGTTGCCGATTACGGAATCCCAATAGCCGGCGCCCCTCGTGACGTCCCTGAACCTCGGCTCTATTCGGCTGTAAACGCTGCGGTTCGTCTGGTGAAAGATGCGCAGCTTCGCCGGATCTTTATCCGCCCCCTCCAGCGTCTCGTGATACCACAGGTATTCCGGATTGGCAGGGTCCGTAACGTCCATCGCGTAGATGCCGCCGCCGCCGCGGCCCAACGTTGCCAGCATGAACGCCCTCCAGTTATGAGCGACGCCGCCAAAGTCGAAGTAGCGGATCTGCAGCGGGCCGTCGAGCGTGAAAGACGGTATCGAGCTGATCGGAATGTCGTCGCTGGTGACGGTCATGAAGTCCTGGACGTCTATCCAGCGGTATCTGTCAGTGCGCGGGTAGTCGAGTTGCGCGTTTCCGCTCCCCGTTGTACCCGTAGGTACCACCATGTTGTTCATACCCATTTCTATCGCGGCGGGACCTGACACGCGGAAATTCCTGTTACCGGCGGTCAGGGTTATGTATGCCTTGTTACCACCCGCGTACACGATAGCAAAGACCCTTATCGTAGTACCTTCGGGCGTATCCCCGATGTCGGCGGAATCATTGTTCAAGTGGTTGACTGCGGCTTCCAAAGTCATTCCGCCGAGGTTCCATCTGCCGCTCTTCCAGGAACCCTGGCCCTGGCCCTGCTGCCAATCCACATTTATGTAAGAATCCTTTAAAAATGTGTGTTGGCCGGGAGCCGGAATGCGGATGGTCTTCAGCGACCACAGGCGGTGCGGCAGAAGCGACGGCGGCGGCAGGATCGCCATGTCCTCCGTGCCGCTCATAGCGTTCACCACGTGAAGCAATCCTTCATTCGTCTGGAAATATAATTTTGACGCTACATCCTGGCGACCCTGCGCGAATGCCTTGAATCCGGGCAGAGTATCCTCGACCGCCACGGGGCCCACTATTGATACGCCTGAATTTCCCGGGTCGGCTAGCATGTTCCTTCGCTTGAAGTGACGCATCTCGCGGTTGCCGTCCGGCTTCCGGTTCGAGTAAGAGACCTCGTAGCCGTAAAACCAATCCGCGAAAGCCCGCGATGGATGTACCTTTTGGAAGAAAGTGTGATCGTTTCCGACCGTGATCGTCTCCATGATATTGTCAATTTCGGCCGCGTTGGCACTGTTGCCGGTATCGTGCGCTCTGCTATCGCTCACCGGCGTAAAGTTCAGGTCGTTTGCCGAGAGGGCCGCGAGCGGGTGCCGCGTCCTCGCGGCTGCGACGTTCGAATGGGCGCCGCTGAATTCAGCCGATCCGGTGTATTCGACCTTCTGAAAATTCCTCCCGTTGTTACCCGCCCAGTACATCAGGTTTCTGGAACCCGGCGTCGCGTCCCGGCGGGCAGTGATACTCGAGCCGAACTCCCATTTTTTGGCCGTCTCCAGCTGACCGTTTTCCTTGTTCTTGGTCGTCTCGTACCTTGTGAGACTGCCCTCCCACTGGTCGTAAATGTTGATCCTGAAATTGGTGGCGTAGAAATTGAGCGAGTCGGCATCGTCGCTTACCAACGTTTCGTCGCCGAGTCCCGGCCCCTCCAGCATCGAGCCCTTCGAGGGCTGTATGTCGCTGTTTATGCGGGCCAGGATCATTCTAAGGCTCTGCAGCAGGCCTTCAACGTCGTTGGCGAAGTACGCGCGGGCATGAGGATTGCCCGGGTCTCCCGCTATCGCGATAGCGGTAAGCTTGTCTCTCAGCTCCCTTACGTTCGGAGCGTTGGAATTGGGGTCGACAAAGCCCACTACCAAAGTGCGGACTCCGTCCTGAAGATTTATCCCCTCGAATTTATTGGTTCCGTCGGCATTTGTCCCGGCGTACCTGGTAAGGGTATTATCTCTGGTGAATTCGTACAATTTTTTCACCGCTTCAGCGGACGTGAAACCCACGTCGCCGCTGTCGTCAGCCGCGGTGAAGAGTATCACCCAGTTCTTCTCGCAGGGATTTCTCAACGGGAACGAGACATCCGGGGCTGAGCGGACATTGTACGCGTCAAAACCTACTCCGCCGATTTCGCTCACCGGCGGCGTGAAGAAATCGAGTATCGTGCCGAGAGCTTCTCCTGAACCGGCCTTGAAGTAGTTGCCCATCGCACTTGTGGTCTGCATAGTCCCTTCAGTCATCGGCAGTCCTGATGCTGAATCGATATGGAGCGAAGCCGTGGTGGAACTTGTCCTGTTTGAAAAGACAATGCCCGGCTTGTTCAGTACGTCCCTGGTGGAATTAAGAGTGGCCCTGCTGAGATCGGGGTGACCGGGATAGATGGCCGTGCTGAGATAGGTCTTTCCGTCTCCGATCAGCTCGGGGTTCCGGAAATAATATGGGGAAGTATTGTCATTGATAGTCATAGTTATGTTCTCATAACCGTCTATCCAAAGACGAAACATGTTCGCGTGTTCCTGAGAGTACTCCGCTATCGGAACCCTGAGGTAAGCCCGGTTCAGCAGTTTCCATTGGAATCCGTATTTTGCATCGGTAGGCAGTATGTCATAGTAATCCCGGTCTATACCCCAGTAAGCGGAAGCGGACTGGTAATAACCCTGTCCGCTGCCGCTGCCGTTCGCTAAGCCGGTCGCCCAGCCCGGACCCGTCCCATATGTGAAGGTGGTACCGAACGCGCCAAATCCACCGAACTTGTAAAAGTCCGCTATGTAGTTCATGTTCGGGCCATTAAATTCCTGGAAGGTGGTTGCCATGCCTATGCGGAGTTTCTCCAGCATCACCGCATCCTCCAGCACGCGCCACATAACCAGTTTCATCTTGTACATGCGGCTGTCGTTCGGCACCAGGTCGTCTTTAGTAAAAGACCCGCCTGGCCCGTTCGTCCAGTAAGCCTGGTTCTTGAACATCAGCGCGTATGGTATGGCAGGCGCCCCGGAAATACCCAAGTCCAGGGCGGGCATGTTGTTCGGATAATTAAACGGGGAGTAATAGTCGTTCAGGTGGTTGTTGAGGTTCCAGTCGCCGGGTTTCGCGTTGTTTTTTTCGTCATCCTCGTCCAGCCCCTCGCGCCCCATTCTGCTTCTTCTATCTGCCGAATTATTATTCGTACTGGCGGTCCCGACAACGTTCAGGCCCCCGTGCCCGTAGGTAGCCTGGCGCAGCATCGCTGCCGCATTCGCCGGGGTATTGACGTTGACGCCCCACTCCGGCATCGTTCCGGTAGGCGTGAAAGTCATAGCGGAACCCGTGTCGAGCACAAAGAGGACATTCGCCCTCTCCGCGCCGCCCCTCACCTGTTCATTATCGTCAAGCGCAACGGAATTCTTCGGCGGAGCCTCGACGTAAGGATAGAAAGTGAGGTACGCCGACGCCGCGCGTTCCCACAGCAGAGCTGCAGCCAGCGACAAAGATATCAATACGAATGCCGAAATGACCAGCAGTGATTTTCGCTTTTTCCCGCTCATTTTTTTACCCTCCCCATAAAAGGTTATTTACGTACGACCCAGTGCATCTGCGGGCCGGGGCTTTTGTCGGAACTTTCCGGTTCCCACATCATGAGCGGCGACCAGTTCACAGCGGCAGATTCCTCTCCCCGGATTATTTGAACGCCATCCGCCCGAGTCGCGGCAAACTGCAGCATGACACCCATCACGAGCACGAATACCATGACCGACAACAAGACTGCCGTCATACAAAACCTGCTTACTCTTTTACCGATACCGCGAACATCTTTATCGTTTGTCATCTTCCAACTCCTCCTTTACAATCATTCACTTAACAACCGACACTCCGCAATACATTACCCCATTCAGCTCTTCGCTTCAAAATACATTGCCATGCGGCGAATCGGTCACCGCTATGGCGTGTTGTTCGATTGAATCACTGCCGTGTCGAGCAGCGTCTTTTCCGTCTCACTCCCTATCGCCACCTCCAGGGATGCCCTTATCAGATAAACCCCCGCGTTTGTAGCCGCTCCCGATCCAATGGCCCCGGGAGAGGTTGTTGGCGGTACCGTTCCCGGATCGTAAGATCCCTCCCCGCTGCCATAGAGAAACATCGACGGAGGGAACAAGCTTATGTCTATACCGGGAGCAACGGAATCCGCCGGATATTGCATGTCGAAAACTTTCACCGTAAGACTGCCGCTGTTTCTTCCGGCTATGCCGAGTCTTCCGAGTTGATTCCTGTTGAAGTTCCTGTGCAGGACCACGCCATTACCAAGCGCCGCATTAAAAGAATGCTCTATCAGAAGATCGTCAACATCCGTTAAAGAAGGCTCCGTATCATAATCGGCATATCTCGGCGGTGGGTTGTCATTGTCCATCGCCTTCTTCAGGGCCGCTTTACCTTCCTCGACGGCATCCTGAAGGAAGTTGTACTTCGTGTTGCCGGCGGATACGGCCCGACCGCTCCCTGATGACATCATAGTCGCCTGCAGCGCAACCGCGACAATGGCGAACCCTATCAGCGAAACGATGAGTACGATTATCAGAGAAAACCCGGAGCGCTTCCTTAATCGCAGGATACCGAACATCCCCTTTTTTCTGATACTCCCAGTCGACAGCATCTTTCCCACTCCCTGTCGTTCTTGATTAGTTTTTTCGTTAACCTGTTATCCAAAGCTAATGCTGCATTTCCCCTACATTCCTGTATCCGATGGCGCTGATGACCCTTTCCATTTTGAGTGTTTTTTGACCCAGCGCGGCGCCGCTCCATGTTACTTCTACCGTCACGTTTGCCGCGTAATTGTCCATGCTGGTAACCTCGGCCGTGACATCGTATCTTGTGTCGCCGGGAGCAGCGGACAAAGGAATTCGTACCCCCGTCACAAAGGTCGAGTAGTCTCTTGCCTCCATCTCCTCCAGGTATCTCAGCGCAAGCGCGTAGGCCGTCTCGTCCTCCTTGGTGAAGATCGCCGTGCGCGAGATCACGAACATACCCAGCATCGATATGAGCACCACTCCAAGCACCAATATCGCAATCAGCATCTCGGCCAGAGAACTGCCCTTCTTACCCCGAAAAACGAACGGTCTCCGCTTTTGTTTCACCGCTAATCCGACCATCTCTTTATCTATGATTCCGAAGCTTTCCATCAATGTCACTCCTTTTGATGAAAAATTTCCATTCCCTAATTGTGACTTTACGACTATATTATACGTGATTTTTTTCACTTGTCATCCGGGCCAGGAGAAATTAGGCATAAAGGCCCATGTCTTTGATAATCGCGTAATTTCTTACAGACAACTCAGGTAATATCCGTAATTTGCTAAATATTTATCGCTATGCTGCCACTGTAACTTTAAAAAACCGAAATCATATCACCGACCGCAGGCGAAAAACGTAACTCTCGCACTGCAAATATGAGGCTATAGTCTTATATGCGGCAATCAGGCGAATACTTGCCTTTGGATAAAAGGGTCCTTTGATCAACGATTCCTTATATTACGGCCGTTACTTCTATGGAATCGCTGAATAAATGTTCTTCTGGCGAGAAAGCGTAGATTCGTTCGAGGCCGAAGCGGGTGGCGTGAAATAGGCCGCAGGCGTAGCAGAGCTACGACGAGGACCAATTTTGCGCCAAACGCGAAGGCATTGGGCGAATATGCGCTTTTATAGCCGAAGGTTATTTATTCAGCGGTTCCTTATATCACGTCAACATCTGTACCCATGCGGATTTCTTCTTCGGTGAGTCCCGTTATATCCGAGATGAGACCGATATTAAGACCTCGTAGAAGCATCTGTTTCGCTATCTCTCTTTTTTCTTCAGCCCTGATTGACTCCGACTGAGTCTCTTTCGACTCTCCACGAGGTTCCTCGGATGACACTACGGATTCCGCCACAGGCGGTCTGGCCATGAATAACCCGAGCCTTTCCATAGATTCCTCCATTGTTTCCGACTGCGTTTTCAGGAGCTCCTCACGGAATTGCGTCCCGTCGGACTGCTTATTATTCTCCTGTGTCTCCTGCGGTCCGGCCGGGTATGTCCCGAGCCGTTCTCCCAGGTTCGTTTCCCCGCGTATCGCCGGCTTCAACACCGCCGGATCGATACCGACGGACGTCTTCATCCTCATCGCGTCGTTTGCCGTGATATACTCCATCCTCGCCATCTCGTCCGCTATGAAGGCGAACACATCAAGCACCTGCGGCGTTTTCGGATCCCGCGCCAGTATCGAGCGCAGGCTGTTCTGGGATTCTGCCAACACTATCTTATAGTGGGACGAGCCGCTATTTATCTCATCCCTGATTCGTCCCGGCATGTTGATGTATGACGCAATATCCTCCCTCACACGCTCAATGAACAGGGGGTTGTCGAATTTCGCGTTAAGTATCCTGGAGAACCTGTCCATCTCCATTAGGCACGCCGACTTATCCCAATCGTCCCCGCCTTCCTCCTCAAAGGGACCCTCATCGTCGTCAAATTCCTCCCTCTCCTCTTCATCCTCGAAATCGATCGCCGATTCCGCGCAAAGGACGGTGGCCGTGTATAAGAGATAGAGGCATTGCGACAAGAAACCCGGTACGTTACGGAAAATCGGATATATAAGGTATAGCGGGTGTACCATGAACATACATATATCCGGGCCGGGAACTTTAAAAAGCATATAATGTATCCCCGTGCTCATAGCACCGACGAGAATCAGGTTGAGGAAAGAAGCGAAGAAGTAGCAGAGCAACGTCATCGCCGGGAGGATGACGAACCCGTTCACCGGGCCTCCCTGGTCCCTGCGGACGATGAAGGGGACGGTAAACAACACGATCGCCATTACGAGCGGGATTATTATGAAATCTCCCGACATTTTACCGCTTTGGGCGACGGCGCTGTAAGCCTGAGCTTCCAGATCCCCGAGGATCTGCGTCACTGAGTGAGTGTTCCGGAGTTCCAGGAATTTTTGCAGGATGGAGACGCCGAAGAAAACCTTTACTCTCGTGTCCCACCATGACAAAAATATCAAACCCCAATAGGTGAGGTTGGCCACAGGCCAGAATATGGCTCTCCAGAGTGATATTTCTATTTTATTGAACATTACTTAATCCATCACTCCCGGCAGGAATAAATTTCCGAATACCACGAAGGATGAAGAGTACGAAGGTACGGCTAAAAGAAGCGCCATCATAACGCGCGCGGGAAATTTGACATGTGACCGTATCATCATATTCGCCATTCTCCTCGACAATTTCGAAAGACCGTCAGCGTTATTATAATGTATAAATTTATACTTGACGTCCTTTGTTTTTTTTCTGAATTCACGTTATAGTTAAATCGCAAACCATCGGCAAATAATCGTAATAAAAAAGGAGACTGACATGGCGATCGTTAAATTCCCATATGGCAAAGAAACGTTGGAATACGATATTCCCGGGAACCGCTTTCTCGGCGAGTT
>Ga0123353_10017004_pt1 | contig 10663 bp, 3 predicted proteins | sample TergutLab28metaG_3_FD_92763 | JGI IMG/M metagenome (GOLD analysis project Ga0123353, IMG submission 92763) | Labiotermes labralis P3 segment gut microbial communities from Petit-Saut dam, French Guiana - Lab288 P3 | ecosystem: Host-associated > Arthropoda: Insects > Digestive system > Gut ... | reverse complement strand
GGTGGATAATATTAGGATGGATCTCCAGGAGGTGGGATGTGGGAATGTGGACTGGATTGGGGTGGCCCAGGATAGGGATAGGTGGCGGACGCTTGTGAGTACGGTAATGAACCTTCGGGTTCCTAGAAATGCGGGGAATTTCTTGACTAGCTGCTAACCAGTTAGCTTCTCAAGAAGGACTCTGCACCATGGAGTAAGTAAGTAAGTATACAGAGCAGGTTACTGCCAGAAAGAAAATTTTCTGTTTACTAGAGTGTGTTCACTTGCAATACTGTGGCAAAGTATGCGTCATGAAAAAAATATATTTGGAAGCTTCTTAAAAAAATATCCAACGTCAATCCTGCCGTGCAGAGTACCCAACAAGATGCGACGTTTCTTAATTTATTTCTGCAAGACGCTCTACATGTTTCAGACGGTTTTTATGTCCATCATCAGGAGCTCAAAGTTGCACATACATGGTCAGGTATTTGTCAGACCAATACTGCTACCTGCTGCTAACCTGGCCGAGATGAAACATCCCGGCCAGGTTAGCAGCAGGTAGCAGGTTTTGACAACTTTCTTGCTATGAGAGTTTTATATAATATACATGAACCTGATGATGGCCGCTATAGGCCGAAACATGTAGTTTTCTATTGCTAATAAACACCATCATTTAGCCATATATTCATAGTTGTGTTTTTGACTAAAATTACCTCACCTTATAGTTTCTTCATCTGCCTGTCATTCGAAGTCATGGGACTTAACAATTCATAAAGCACTGTTGCGTGACCGAAGAAATACATCCGAATCACTAAGTATGGTATATAGCCTTTAAATTAGATGAAGTTGTTTCACCCTTTGAAACAGCTGCTGTCACCCGTGGTCATGAATCACTCCACCCCTCTGCATGTAATGATCACACCCTGGTTCGCCGTCAATATATGGACTATAAGTGTAGAATGAGTGCGTTTGATTAACCCCCCGCGGGCTCCTCGTTCTCAGGAATCACATACTCATCACTATCCGTCGACGTTTCATTTCCTTGCCTGTTGCTTGGCAACGGATACTGTGATGTGTTTCCTCTCGTGTAATTGAAACACCACGGCTTTGTATTTTTTCAAACAGAAAAAGTGAAGAGACTGATGGAAGATATTTCGAATCTCGCAGAGTTGCTGGACGCAGGAGAGGTGTTTTAGAGGTTAGCTTTGTACTTTTCTTTGGAGAAAATAACGGAGCTCCCCGAAATGCCCGACGCAATAGCTATATCTCTTCTTCTTCTTCTTTTGCTTCAAAGTCCAACCGCAAATGTAGCTACTTGACTTGGTCTCACACTTGGAGCGCTTCAAATTTTTAGCCTACTGTGTTAGTGATAAATACACGTTACGTTTTAATTGTGGGATTTTTACATATAAATAAAAGACATGTTTCGTCATTTTTAGATTTCCACGCGTAATCCGAAGAAAAGCACACAATCCTATGGACACGCCATATTTATAGCTATTTGTTTTGAGAGTGTGTGTGTTTATGTATATGTGTGTGTATGTGTGTGTGCGTATTTATGTATAAATGTACGTATGTATATGTAAATGTATGTAATGCTGTATATATATGTACTATGTAGGTGTGTATGTACGGTGTGTTTGTGTGCGAGTGCGTGCGTGCGCGCGCGCGCGTGTAGAGCTGCACAAATTCTCTGCAAATCTAAGTCATTTCAAAATTCCAGCCTTCACGAGGGTGAAATGGAACAGGTTGCACTGAAGACTCTGAAATATGTGGCGCCATCGCAAACATTTTATTTGACCGGGCGACCTGGCGTCCGGGATTTGTGCACCGCTGTATGCATATACAGGTTGATCAAAAAATCTCTGTGCACCTGATTATTACAATAAAGAAAACAGGTGCACAGAGACTTTTATCACCCTGTATAATATGAGACACAAGTGCTGCTCCCACAACGGCGCTGTTAGGTCCGTTGATTCTAAGTGGTCTTAACAGACTCACGTTGGAACAGCATTTAAATGTTTTACTATAGACATTCGTAGCAGAACCGGTCACAGGTGGGAGTTAATAAAATAATAACGGCTAATTTGTGACTGGTGGCCCAGAAGATGATGTTTCCCTTGTCGCAGTTTAGATAAATGTAACAATACGCGTTTCCTTTTATGATTGGTTATAGCGAGGAATAACATCTACGATAAATAAATTAAAACCAGTTCCATGCCTTCGTGGAACTCGACTGGTCGTTACGGTTTCCACGGGATCGCTGGACCGCATTCGAAGACGCACTGAAGAGCTTCAAGAGCACTTCACGTGGTTTCTGTAATCAAATATGAAAGCACACGCGTCAATAGGAAAAGTCTATGCCGGGAATGTTACACGAATCTGAAATCATGTGTCTTGATGTTTTTATTTTCGCCACCGAGTCCAGACCGGTTCTGCACTACACCTGACCATTCTTGAAGTACCTGAAGCCATCAACTTACCATCTACTCGTAGTGCTGAGTTTAAGAATGATCTGGGCTTTATAGCCACACCCCATAAATATATTTAAGGCATGTCACATACGCAGGGTTAACTTTGTCTTACCTGGTCACATTCGTGAACTGTACATCCACCAAGTTTCTGAAAATTAGGCTGTACATGATGCAGAGTGTAAAAGCCAATCCTAGAGGCCGCGCAGTCTAAGGCGTTGGCCTGCGGCCTTTCGCTTGCGGGGAATGTGGGTTCGAATACCGCCGGGGGCATGGATATCTGTCTCTTGTATGTGTTGCGTGTTGTCAGATGGACGTGTCTGCGACTGGCCGAAAACTCGTCCGGAGGAGTCCTGCCGGGTGCGGTGTGCCTGAGTGTACCACTAGGGCTGTCGAAGCGTGAAAAAGGAAAACAGAGTGTAAAAGAAGAAGAAAAGTGAGTTAGCGGTACGGTAGTAGTTCAGTGTGTTTAAACTTATTAAGGGCGAATTTCCCGTAACAGATATTTAGAAACTGAGTCTCTACCTCACAGCAAACCAATAGGTATAGAGAATAGGCTACGGGCTGGACGATCAAAGAATCTGTGTTTGATTTCTGGTAGGATAAAAATGCGCTTCTCTTCTCCGAATCGTTGATACCGGTTGTGGGAGTCCATGCAGCCTCCTATTCATTGTGTGTATGGGATTCTTTCACGGGGTGTAATGCCGCTGGAACCTGAGGCTATGAACACTCGCCTTCATACAGTGTTGAAGTTGACATGCATATTCCCTTATGGTTTCGTAACGAAGTGCCTGATTAAGTGTTAGGATAATCTCTTTTTACCTCACAGCAAACATTTCAAGACCGGTTGTTTAACGCTTTGTGGGGAAATAATTTCTGTTTATCATGGGAGTCATTCGAAACACGCAAATACAACGTATGGGCAGAATGGAGAGTTGTCTAATACTAGTCTGCTGGTGCTCGGTGACCCGGGCAGGCTAGACACACTTATTTATGTAGCTACTGTGGAAACAACGCAACGTGAGCAGGCAAAGCACAGTCATGTACGTAGTAAACGTGGAAACCTGAAGAAATGGCCTCTCCTGCCATCTGGCCGCTGTCCGTGGAACTCCAACATTCCGCCTAATGGCATCACCTGCCATCTGGTGGCGGTCTGTGGAACTCCACCGTGGGAGTGTGACATTTGGATGAGAAGGACTGACACTGTTAAAGTACACCCTCGCTCTCCATCGTCTCGCGTTGCGATTTTTCGCTATAGCGACTCGTAATCTGCCTCAGATCTCCGCTATTGCGATTCCGCATCCGACAAAATGTTATATTCAGGGCTAGTGAGAAATTTTAATTCACCCGGAGACCGAGCGTTAGTATTTACAGATCGTTCCAGTAGATCGATCTGAAAGGATTGATCGAGGACCTTATGCACACCTATTTATACGGGTGGGGGAGCAGGTACGGCTACGTTCCGAATAAAAATTAAAGTGTATGGAAATTGGTTGGGGTTTTTGGGATGGGCTGGGAACACATTATTTTCCCATTTTAAAAGAATGGGAAATACGTTCCTGCTATCCGATTTTTCTCTCTCACAACCCTTTGCAGGAGCGGATTAGGCTGGGATAACGAAGGTTAACTGTGTAGTACAGTACTGAGTTAGGTGCTACGTAAGTGACCACTGTGTATGAAAGAGTATCATGTCACAGTTGGAGGTACACACATTAGTGTAGTTGGAAAAATTACTGGAATTTGGTATTTGAGCCCCGGTTTGGTTTGTACAGCGCCAGGCACATAGCAATACATTAAATTCGGCCTTGGGTGTTCCTGCCGGTAGTCATGTGCTATATCAGAGATACATTCTTAGAAACTGTTGGAGTTTTACTCAGTACGATAGGTAAATTGCGAGATAGTGCCGTAAAATAGTCCACATTCGCAATCTTAGGTCCATTACATATTGTAATTCGTTTTCATCCAACCACTGCAGTACGTCTGCACATCACTTGATAATCTCCTGTAAATTACATTAGAGATAAAATTTGATAAATTCGTAGTAGTTTGAATGTTTCAAGTTGGTCAACGTTTTATGTTTATTAATATTAAATAATACTATTTAGTTCTTCCTTCTTGTCGCTAAATTTCAGAAGTCAAGATCTGGTTATGGAGTTTGTTAATTAGCTTTCGGCTCCATTAGAGTATATAGACATAATTAGAACCACAAGATGATTTTTTATATTTGTAAACCATTACGTGTATTTGTGGCATTGGGTTGCTCACGGCACGTAGTGGAATGTTGTTGGTTTTCGTGTTCCTGTAGAATGTCAGGAGTGGGCCAGAAGCGGAAGAAACGGTGTTGTGTTTCCTATGAGCGTCTGGCGGGATGATTAAGAACGTGTAGGCCTAGAGCTATTTTTCCTCGCACTGGTTGTTGTCTACGGAGTGCCTTTAAAAATGGTCGTTGGTCATCCACAATACTTTTAAATTTATTTGTCACATTCGTAGGATTCATCAGATCGTGGGAGGCTGGAAGAAGGTACAGTACGTCTGTGATGTCGTGTACGTAGTGGAGGGGATTTTATGTCGCGCCAAGTGGTAGGTTCCTATATTGTGCCCGCGGGAAGGGCCCTGATGATTGGTGAGGTGCTCTAGTCTTTTTCCCGTCTTCCTATTATTGTATTCCTTTGCAGCATCTGTTCGTCTTTGTCAACCAGCTCTAAGCCCTTTCACTAGCCAGAGTCATCACTACCAACATTTCTGTGAACAGAAATTCATACGACTAAAGGAGACTGCAGGGGTCTACGCTGGATGGGGAGGGGGTGGGAGTGGGGGTATGTGACATCTATAGGAAGATCTGTGAAATATTAAAATGGTTTTAATGCAGATATGTATGCTTTTCGTTCTACACAGTCGAAATATTGCTGCTCTTATTCCCGGGTACGGGTATTTAAGTTTCCTGTTGAATTTCTTTTGCCTCTTCCACCAACATCGCCGAGTTTTTTTTTATGAATACTGCGAAACTGACGATACGGGACTTGGAAAAGATCTTTTGGTGTCACAAAATATCACTCCTGTGGCTTTAACCTTTAGACGATTAACGTCACCTTTAGTTGACGTACCGCACCGCTAAACTCTAAAGTTGCATTTTATTTATTTATACAACAAATATAGGTACTGAATATTTTAAACATAGTATATACTCTCCGCTTTTTCTCTTCAAAATGCAGTTTGTTTCATAATTCTAACGTATTTGGTTTCTGTATTATTCACATTTTATATACAGGGTGTGCTAAAATAAAAAAAAAAATAATTCCGGCGCCAAAAGGTTAATCCAATTCTTGCCGATATACCTCTTCGAATGCAGCGGAAATACTATAGCTTGCACTGCCACTGATGTTGCTGGTCGTTCAGTTCAAGTATGTGTTGGCGCTGAATATTCTGCATACCACGACCACCTACTTCCAGATCCTTCCCAACACGTCACATGCGATAATCCAGGTGTTTCATTCGACACTATTATCCGTGGTGGTTGTCAGACATTATTATTATTGTTATTATTACATTCGTTTATCAATTCTTCGAATCGAATGTGACGGGCTTTTAAAGTGCACACTTACATAGAATTCTGCTTCTGTTTGCACGGATAAAGCCCATTGACCGTGAATCTTTTAGACACGTTTAGAAATTGGATCGGTGTATCAATCCATTTTAACCTTTGACACCACCACAAGACCATACAGGACGACTGCGAGAACAAGAAAGATCGCTTGTTCCGAGCGGGAGTCAAACCGGCTATCTCACGGCATGAGTGGACTATGTCTTCAGCGTTACTGCGTGTGTGTATTGGCATGTTTAATTGTTTTCTGTTTTATGTACGCCCTCATATGTCTGAGGTATTGGTAGGAGCAATTGCAGCAGGGAGGTCTACGAAGTTGTGTAAAAGGTTTATTGTATCATACTTGCTTCTGAATTGGGACAGGGCTTTTCTGTCCGCCATAGCTGAAGGAGAAAAGAAAAATAGGGAATCATTTTGTGAATTGTTGTACAGTACGTATGTGCAGATGATAAAAGTGTATTTTAAAAGTATTTTACTATATGTTTTGCTGAGGAACTGTTAGTCTGTCAGGAAAGTCTCAGTTTCATGTTGTTAGTTATACATTATAATGTTACATTATAAGCACATGCGTTTCTTTGTACTGTAGTTTGGAGTGTCTAGTCGTGTTTGGTGGAAGTGTAGAGAGACTTTATTGAATGTTCGTGTAGTTATGTAGAGAAAATTCCCATAAATTTGACGTCGCAGTCAATTATACATCGTATTCTTGAAACTACAGTATTCAAAGCACGTGTTCTATTCACATAATCAACGAAAAGGTCTCTGTAACTTGGGTATTTGCACCATTAATCTTTGAGCTATAACCTGTTGTATTTTAAAGAGAGAAGTATAAAATACGAAATGTAAACAGTTCGCTGATTCTGACGTTAAAAATTACTCTTTTGACAACACGTTATAAAATATGCCCATTGTTTCTTTGTGCTTGCACACAATACGTTCTGCGTCTCATTTATGAATTGCCGTACTCGCCCAAAAATTCTAGGTGGGTTACGAATTAACTGGCGTCCTCTTTCTACCTTTGTTAGAGTTCCTTTGCAGCACTAACTGCCGTAACATACACACTAATTTGAAATGGCTTCGTAAATAAAACTCAAGCATGTTCAAGTCGGGTGATATTGTGGGCCATGCTATTGGTTTGCCTCTACTTACCCATTGTCCGGGATATTTGTGATTCAGACATGTTGAAACAGTTTTGCTAAAGTGAGTTGGTGCATCATCGTAAATAAACTACGGAGATGCCATGTATTTGAGAAACATCCTCTACAAGTTTTGTCGTCTCTTTTTTTTTTTTTTGTGATACGGACTTGTGCGGTTTTAGAAAGATTTATTTTTTTTTTAACAACGTCATATACCGCTGTTACCCGCAACTGGAACAAGTATAATACTGTCCTTCAATTGGTACTTCCTGCCTGCAGCTCGCCGGGCAGTTCCACTCCTGTAACACTGGTAACGTAATGGAGAGACATGATTCCGTGTACCCTTATTTCCTCGAAAATCACCTTACGTGCTTCTTTTCCCTGCATGCAAAGTGGTGATGGTGGGGGCGGGGTTGCAGTTGGGGTGGGCGAAACTGCTTTGAGCAAGTAGGTCGCTTCCGGATTTGTAAAATGTGTTTACGTTCCTCCCTTTGGCTTAAGACGTCGTGCTGCTGTGCATTGAGATTGTAATGGATTGCACTAGTCCCCGAGGTTCCTGCAGCCTGTATAACTCATAGCGTGTTTCGCTCTAAAGGCCTCGGATCGATTCCAGACGTGGATATGAACCGTATATTTGGTGGTTTCTGTGTCTGGTACCCAGCACTTAGCGGAGTTGTGTCTTCCATTATTTCTTCCCAACCCCCAGAATATGTTTGTAATGCGGCAACGCCTGGTATTGCTAAGAGTAATATGTATAATTACTCTTAACAGAACATTCTTTTTTTTTTCTCGGGGTGCTAACATGTAAGCGCGTTTCATGCAGAATTCGCAAGTGTATTTATAGTATATCCATATACATGATTGCACCTGCTTAGCTGCAGTGGTTCGTGGTGTGCCGTTATCAAGAAGAAAGAGAAATATGACTTGCACACGGCTGTCAGGTACTGACTGTACGTTCTACAAAATAAATTACGTTTAGGATTTTTGATGTTTGTGTGACCGTGCATCCTTAATATGAAATGATTTGTGAGACCAACTTGATGCAACAATTATGATTTATTAATCAACCATTAGCTCAACATGTTTCGGGCACAATTATGCCCATTTTCAGGAGCGCTAGGCCGTATATAACTGCATATGTTTTTCAGCACTTAATGTGCTGGCTGGAGACGTGGGAAGCCGGGAGGCAGGTCGTGTACACATCAAGTTGGTCTCACAAATAATTTCATACGTTTAGGATATTTTAACAGAAAATATCTTCTTCTGCTTCTTCCATTGCACAACAGCCCCTAGTAGGCCAGGGCCTCATTATCGAGGCTTCACAATCACACTGACACACCACACTCGGTAGGTCTCCCCTGGATGAATGATCAGCCAGACGCAGAGACGTCTACCTGACAACACTCAATACCTAAAAGAGACAGACATCTATGTCCCCGGCGGGATTCGAAACCACAATCCCAGTAAGTGAACGGCCGCAGACCTACGCCTTAGACCGTGCGGCCACTGGGATTGGCAAAATAAAATTTCAGGACCCGATAATGGTACACTTATTTTTCTTTAATTCTTTTTGGCTCGACAGCCCCCCAGTGGGCCAGGGCCTCCTCATTCAAGAGGTTTCTAGATCACAGACAACGACGCATCACAGTCGGTAGGACTCCTTTTGAAAAGTGATCAGCTCGTCGCAGAGACCCCTACCTGACAACACACAACATTCCCAAAAGACAAACGTCCATGATCCCGGTGGGATTCGAACCCACAATCTCAGCAGGCGAACGGCAGCAGACCTACACCCTAGACCACGCGGCCACTGGGACCGGCAATGGTCCACTGATACCAGTTCTTCTTCACGACCGTTGTTTTTGTATAATTAATTATTGAATGAAATAAAGTGAAATGCCAACTTGATGCAGCTAGGTAATTTTATTGATGTATTCTTAGCTCGACATGTTTCGGGCACATACACCCATCATCAGGAGCATTAGATGTTGAGTTGCAGCATATGGTTTTCTGCACCGAGTTTTTGGATGGGTGGTGGTTTTGAGAGCCGCTGCGTAGGTCGTGTTTACGGTGCGGATGCTGATGTTAAAAGTAGAAGAAACGGACGATCAGCTGTTTACAGATTATTACAGGAGAGTTATATGGAAGGGCATAAGGATATGATAGAAGTGTATGTTCCTTTCTGCACTAGGAAGGCAGGCGAGGAATATTCGTCGCACTTTGGAATACAGATTGGCATACATACCTCTCCCTCATCGCACTATTTCCTCGTACGTGGCGTAAACTCCGTCTAATGAGGATGATCTGATCATTAGTGGATCGTTGGGGGCATATCACAAGCATTTGTTCCACAGTCAGTTCTGTCGACGTTCTTAGGCCAAGGGAAGATTAATTACTTTCCCCCATCTCCCCACGCCTTACGCGTCTACTGTGCAATAGCATGGACAAGAAATTAAGGCACTGGTTTTGTGGGCATCCAGCCTGTCACAAGTAGCGGTGATAACTGTCTATTACATAACTATTTTGCCCTTAGTTATACGGGATGGAAATATCGAATTGCCCCCTGTTATCTCCACGTGGTTAGTGATATGTGGTTTTAAGAGATTTTCCTTTGTATGTGAGTCGCCTGACCGCTAAAGATTCTGGTTGGGGCGAGTGTTCCTTGATGCTCTGGTGTTCATATCATGTGAACTAAGTTATCACATTGTGTAATGGCGCTGACCTGGTTTTCGTGTTCGCGATTTATCATTTCCCGTTTCAAAATCGTCCAGCGATATCGTCTCATTTGCCTTGCTTCAAATTGTGGCATACTCTCTCAAATTACAGTCATCCCCTGAGCTCAGTATATGTTACAAAATGAAAAGGTTCGCTGTCGGTCACTAGACACGTCCCCCTAGTTGGGCCGACCTTAGGAGCTTCATGCTGAATGTGGAGTGGTAAATATGTCTGAAGCAGATATTACAGGTTTAATCAAATGGCTTTTGTCTTTGTGGACTATTATTGGCTATTTTATCTCACAATTTGTAGTAGACACAAATTCCTATGCTATGTGAGAATGGCCGGCGAGTGATCGCAGTAACGTCCTGAGTACCTAAATCGTATAATGAAATTTTTGTACAGCTGTTTTGCTTTATCTTTTAGCTTTACCTTTATTTTGATGCACGAGTTTTTGTATCGAAACCTACTGCGTGTCTCTCTGATGTCAGGATGTTGGTCTCTGGTGAATCAGACGAAACAGGAAAATAAAATGGTTATGTCATGTTGCACGATATTGCTTTTTATTGAAAGGAACTGTTGAACTGTCGACCCAGATATTTTATCAAGGAACATCATCATCACCATCATCATCATCATCATCATCATCATCATCATGATGTTCCTGAAGGGTTAGGTGTGTTTCCTGTTCCTTGATCCTCAAGATGAAGTTGGTCCCTCCATCTCTTCCTCGGTCGTCCTATGTTCCTTCGTCCTTTTGGTTT
>Ga0123353_10017003_pt1 | contig 10663 bp, 6 predicted proteins | sample TergutLab28metaG_3_FD_92763 | JGI IMG/M metagenome (GOLD analysis project Ga0123353, IMG submission 92763) | Labiotermes labralis P3 segment gut microbial communities from Petit-Saut dam, French Guiana - Lab288 P3 | ecosystem: Host-associated > Arthropoda: Insects > Digestive system > Gut ... | reverse complement strand
TTGGAATTTTTCATTGACGTAAAATCCTTCCGATCGCACTATGGCCCTGGGGTCGACTCAGCCTCTAACAGAAATGAGTACCAGAAGCATTTCCTGGGAGTAAAGGCGGCCGGTGTGTAAGGTTGACAAACTTACCACCATCCTGTGCCGTTGTAATGAAATCTAGGAACCTTAACTTCCTGGAATCCTCTGGGCCACTCCAGGCCTGTAACGGGAATACTTTACCTTTAATAATGTACGTCAGTTATTCTAAAACGGACAGTGCCTCATTTCTGCTACAGAGAAATCCGTAATTTTTTATTACTGCCACAGAAAAAGTTGTGGGCCACTCCTACTACAAAACAGTAACATGCCTTAAGTAAGTTATTAAACCTATTAGGAGGCGGCAGCATAATTGCTTTGATTGCAACAAAAAATAAACCACTATTGGACTATGACATTACGTCAACAGGTACTGACATTTTCTTCTTCCTGCATTTTCAGGAAATGCGTAAAAAAACCCGTCTGACCTCTTGTTACAGGTTCGCCCTGTGCACCTTCTAGATTACATAAATATAGTGTCCAATTTGCTTTATCATTATTATATGAAGACATTTTACTAATAACCTTAATTTAAAACGAATTAAAGTTCTGTTATTCTTACGGCTAAGGTATATCTTTCCTTCTGCTTGTCTAACCAACAAGTTACGCAATCTTACTGTGTTTCCGGCAGTATCCTAAATCTCTGCTCTAGGCAAGTATGTCCTTTAAGCTTCATTGTTCTGCCCGATTCACTGGCGTGAGATAAATTCCAATACCATGGGATAAAATGTTACAGTGGTCCCTAAGTTGGCCTCGAGGAGATGATAAAGAAATAAAGGTCTCAACTGACAGGGATCAAATGCTTTCTGCGGAGTATATAGCCATACAATGTACTCTCTGAGATAAAAGTCTACTCAGCCCATCTTCAGAAGGTATGAGTGGCTAAGCTAACCAATCAAGCCATTCCTTAAACTGAAAACCTACTTGAATATTCCTCCGAATCCGCCACTGGTTTATAACCTGAACCAGGTTTTAAGACATGTCGTCATATTCTTCCCTTGCTGAAGGCTGTATATCACAAAATGGTCTTAACCTATCAGGTTTCTCGCCTTAAAAATTATGTCAGTTTTTCTGCTATTCTAACAAAGATTGTAATTTCAGTAGTTTTTGCAGAATGATAACGTCTTAAACTTCATACAATACGTCAATGCACGAAGTTTTTGCACCAGTAAAAATTAGTATTATTGACTGCTATGTTAGGAACAGTGATGTGGTATGAAAAATGGCTAAATTTAGTGGTGAGTTCAGTCTCTATCAGCAAGGTCGTAACCTGAAGATGGAGGCAATACACATGTCCGAAAATGTAATGGAGAAATGAAGCATGTAGCTAATAATACCATCAATTCCGTTTGATTTGATTAAGGAACGACTAATTTGACGTTCAGGTGACCGTGCATCGTGAAAAATTCTTATATTAAAACCAACCAGATGCACTAATTTCTCACATTTGTGAAGAGAGAGAAAACCAAAAAGATGCAACAATTAGATGTTTATTATCAACATTGTCTCAACATGTTTCGGGAATAATTATGCCCATCTTCAGGAGAACAAAGACCGTGTGTTACTGCATGTGGTGTGCTGCGCTGATTCTGCTGGATGTGGTTGGTAGCGGTTGTGGGGCGCTGCGCCCCACAACCGCTACCAACCACATCCAGCACTGCTCACACCCTACAACGCAGCGCCCCACAACCGCTATCAACCACATCCAGCAGAACCAGCGCAGCACACCGCATGCAGTAACACACGGTCTTTATTCTCCTGAAGATGGGCATAACGATGCCCGAAACATGTTGAGACAGAAGTTGATAATAAACATCTGATTGTTGCATCTTGTTGGTTTTCTCTCTCTTCACACTTTGCTCATGATGCACGGTCACAGGAAACTAAAGCTTCTCAAATTTATTTTTTGAATAAAACTCTACATGTTACAGACAGTTCCTCTGTCCCTCATCATCAGGAGTTTTTCACTGTACACACAGCAATGGTATATGTCATACAGGCTTGCTGACAGCTTGCGAGCAGGATCAGGGTTAAGAATTTGGTGTATCTAGTTGGTTTTATTATAAGAAGAAACGACTAGTTCCTTCCAAACTTTGAGTAAAGCAGCGATGCAAGCATTTGCATCTTTGAAGCTCTTGGTTAAATAGCAAGTTCATAACTGTGTTCTATGTTTTTCTTGATGTGTTGCACGTCGCTGGTGATTGTACACATCCCTATATAACAACACCTTTCATTGCGTTATCACATTATGAAAGCTGAGCGCTTAACCAACGTATGAGTAAATGTAACTATTAACACTTTTGCTTTATACTGCCCTCTTCCACCTAATACTGTTACCTGTGATAATGTTCTCTTCGTATACATTCGCTATTTCTGCTTAGGTAATTGTGCTTTCAAAAGGCACAACATACATTTTGTAATTTGCATTTACATGCAGAATGCATTAAACCTCTGTGTTACATTGTAAACTGTAATACGTGTAGACTTTCCCACGTTGTATCTAGTGTACAAATATTGTTCGAGGAGTTCGAATGAGGATGTAATCCTATTTAAATAGCCTGTCGTCATGAGGAGTTTCTAGAGGAGGAAGGAGATGTGTTTGCTGCACAGAGTGATTGAAAGTGGCAGCCTCAGTGAGAGGGGTGTTTGCTTTGATATTGTACCTCTCAACCCCCATCCTTTGGTAAGCATAAAGAAAATGACGGTGTGGTGAAAACTTTTTTGTTTTCCTCAGTGCTGCTCTCTTGTTTTCTGTTATGGAACTAGAGATGACATCGTGTTTCCCTGTAAATTAGGTGACAGTGTTTTACGTCTTGTCTCCTTTGCATGTGGGCTAGAAGCCTTGGAAGGTACGTGTCAAAAATAAATGGCTGCTCCAATTTACAGTTTATTCTCTCTATTTGCTAACTTCATATTCACTTTAGACACTCTCAAATTCTGTTCTCTTCAGCATCAGTAACAGACATTAATGATATATGAAAATATTTTCAACGAACAAATACGCGAAAATTAATTTCATGTCACGTTGTGTCAATAATATTTTTCAGTATATAAGAAAAACATTTTAGGTGGCACTACTTAAAGGGATGTATAGTGTCAATATATCTTACGGTCGGTAGATACGCGATAGGAAATTTTGATTTTAGAAATATTTTTATGATTTAAAATTCAATCTATTTTCTTTCCCCTTCAAACGCTTCCGACTGTCTAAGCGTCTTCAGATACGTGTATATCATACTAATTGCACGAAAAAAGGTTACGTAATAATAATAATAATAATAATTTATTTTATCAATAATATGTTAATTCAATTACGATAAGAATATGAAAAGGTTACGTTACTATTATTATTGTACGGTGCACGCGGTGGCGCAGTTGATTGAGACACTACGCTATAAGCCGGAAGGCTGAGGGTTCGTTTCCCGAAGAGGTCACTGTAATTTTTCATTTTCCTAGTCCTTCCGGCGACACCATGGCCTTGGCGGAGACCCCAGCCTCTAACAGAAATTAGTACCACGTGTATCTCCTGGGGAGTAAAGCTGGCCAGTGCGTAAGGCTGACAACTCTGGCACCTGCTTATGCTGAATGTCTAGAAATTCTGTGGTACGCAAACTCTTGGAGCCCGAAGGACCTATACAAGTCTCTACAGAGTTGCTTTACCTTTGAACCGTTGTCTTCTGGGTTAAAATTATGTTCTGATTATTATTATTATTATTATTAATACAAAACCAACTAGATACATTAATTTCTCAAATTTATTTTTGGAATAAAACTCTACATGTTTCGACAGTTCCTCTGTCCATCATCAGGAGTTTTTCACTGTACACTCCATCCTGATCCTGCTTGCAAGCTGTCAGCAAAACTGTATGACATATGCCATTGTTGTGTGTAGAGTGAAAAACTCCTGATGATGGACAGAGGAACTGTCCGAAACATGTAGAGTTTTATTCCAAAATAAATTTGAGAAATTAATGCATCCAGTTACTTTTATTATAAGAATTTATCACGATGCATGTACACCTGAAGGTCAAATAATAATAATAATAATATATTATCAGCATTTCCTTTATGCAGGATATTTATACTTACATTCCTGAGACAAACTCTGTCCCTAGGGAATACAATGTTGCAGCTATTCTGTTGTTACTATTCATGTTGCTTATATCGTTAGTTTCAGTGTTCAGTCTATTGTACTTTCACATTAGTATTTTCCGAAGTATGTGTGCAGTGCCCAATATAGCTGTTTTTCTGTAGTTCCATGACTTCATGTTTTCCTGGTATGTTGCTCACGTATTGTCTGAATGGCTTTGAAATAGTTCCAGTCGCCCCTATTATTACTGGTATCACCTCTGTTTTTACATTCCACATGCGCTGTATTTCTATTATAAGGTCTTTATATTTTAGAATCTTCTCAGCTTCTTTTTTAATCACATTTCTGTCTCCAGAGAATGCAACGTCTATTAATTAACATACATGTTCCCTTTTCATTATCACTGATTATAATGTCTGGTTTGTTGTTGGGGATAGGTCTGTCAGTTTGTATTTGTTGATTCCTCAATATGATTACCTTGCCTCCTTGACTTGTTTCTACTGATTTTGACACATGTTTTTACCAGTGTTTTTTGTCCAGTGGAACCCCTGTTTCCTTACATACGTTGAAGTGTAGTTGTGCACACACTCTATCATGTCTTTTTACATACTGTTCTTTTGCCAGTTTTGGGCATGCTGATATTATGTAGTCTATTGTCTCATCAAATTTTTGGCAAAATCTGCACTTGCTATCTGTCTCTGTGTTCAATATTTTTGCCGCATAATATTTTGTTTGTAGCGTCTGGTCTTGTGCTGCCAGTATTTCCCTTTCAGTTTCTGCTTTTAAGTCACCCTTCGATAACCAGAGGAACGTATCTTCTTCACTAATAAGCTGTTTATCTATATTTCTTATGTACTCTCCATGCATTACTTTGTTTTTCAACTTTTTCTTTAGGGACTCTCCCAATCTTGCCTTTGTGCATTTTATTCCATCCTGTTATTATTATTATTATTATTATTATTATTATTATTATTGCTGCTGCTGTTGTCGCAACAAACTGAATTCGTTGGAACTCAAACTGTCGACATGTTCAATGTACCGTCCATGTACTTGTACGTATTTAAAGCAGATATTGTCTCTCTATTGAGATCGACTTGCTCAACGCGTTCCTCTGCCTCCCCTCTTCTCGCTACACCACGATATTGCTACCAGCACTCTGCAATCCCTTGCACGATTCTTGCCGGAACTACCGGACTGTCACTTTTTATATACCTTCGTTTCGGCTTGCATGTTTTAATTTACACTTGTGGACCAGAGGAAGAGCTGTCAGAGATCTTACTTGTGCTCTGATACGCTGCGTAGGTGAAACACTTTTTCTTTTTTGTTCAACCTACTGTCCCACGCAAGTTTTTTTGTTTTTGTTTATGCCTGTTAAAAATAGAGACAATGGATTGCCTAGAGGGGCAGTTTGTACGTAATTCACGTTTTTGTTACCACACATTAACTTCTTTTATTAATTATTAAATGTTGTTCTCCGAAACCCAGACGTAAATGTGTTATTTGCATACTTTGTGGTCTTCCGCGTTTCCTATTTGTTGAAGAGGCTGCATGAGGAACAGATTATGTATCTTAACTACTTCGCTTCAACAGTTATGACACCACTCATTCTGTCCGTCACCTGATCTGATTTGTTGTTTGATTTTCTTTCTATGCTTTTATGTTTGTGCTTTGACATTGGATGTGTTTTATGTGTGCTGTCTCTGTAATTGGTCTCGTGGTTCTTGTCCTAGCACATTAATAATAATAAGAAATGTCATTTTTCAATTTTGATACAAAGGATAATAACAAACTACAGGCGAAAAGGCAGCAAGAACCAGCAGAATTCATTAAACAGACTTCTAGACATGTGAGACCGAAACAGGTCAAAAGTGGCACAACTCCTTGATAGCTAGATGATTATGATGATGATTAAATTTTTATTGTACTCAATAAGTAAATAATTGTTGCTTCAATTTCCTTATTCAAAACTGGCATTTGTATAAATAAAGGACAATTTTTATCAATTCCTCATTGTTCATTCCGTTCATAATGAAGAATTAAACAAATTGTATAACTCCAACAATGCACTATTACATAATTTATATTTCTATAATTACTTTATTTTATTTGTGTAGACCTTATGTAAGATTTATCTCAGTAATTAACCAACTTGATGCACAAAACTTTTGTTTTACGATAAATTTATTTCATGTTTCGAGAACACGTGTTCATCATCAGGTGGTCAAAATTGCATTACACAGCCTCTGGTATCATCACACCTATAGGTGGCCGGCTCGTGCAAGAGACAGCCACGTATAGGTGTAATGCAATTTTGACTTCCTGATGATGAGCACGTGTTCTCGAAACATGAAATAAATTTGTCTTAAAACAAAAGTTTTGTGCATCAATTTGGTTAATTACTGAGATATATCTACTGAGATGCACGGTCAGCAAAACGTCAAAAAAAATTATGTAAGAGGCTGTAACCTTAAATTATAGAATTATGTATTTGTTGGTGTTACGTGAGTTATTTAGAGGGCAGGTGGTTAAGGAAATCAGAAAAATCGAATATAACTTAGTCAAAGGAAGTAGCTGCGCCGGTTAATTAAAAGGTGAATAAAACAAATCTCACCCCCTGGAAAAGTTCCCTTTTCCAGGCAACAGCTTGGTGGGTCCCAGACCCTGTTTGAACGCAGTGGTGAAGAAATCCACCTCCGTTCTTTCTGGAAAAGGAACCTCAAATCCTCGGTTGTCCAGTGATTGCTCTATTCGTTGCACCGACTCCACTAACCGGCTCCAGTTGACAGACATGCAAACAGAGTAAATAATGTCAGCTGACTTATGGACAGCTACGTCCAAATTCTTACGCATTCATTTTATAAAACTGCAAGTCTTGTGAACGGTCCAAAATCCCTTCCAAAGCGACTTCTGTAGCCAGTACAACGTAACGTTAACCCTTATCCAATTTCAGTACTTTCTCTTTCCTGAAGGTTATCCAGTACGGCCGGCGTCTTTGTATTGCTTTTGAATCCTCTGTACGTTTCCTTCAATAAGGTGTCTTAGAGGCAGTTACTGCGTAAAATGTTACCAATATAATTAGCCCTCCTTCTTTTCTTTCCTCGTTGACTCTATGTAAGTCTTCATTTTTCACACGATTAGTCCAACTGATCTTCTCCATCTATGTTCAACGCCACATAGAAAAATATCCAAGGAATTGCTGATTTATTTTCCAAAAGTCCAAATTGCAGCACCGTACGCAGTGTAACATTTCACTAGTGCTTCCTTAAATTTAACTCCAAATTGCTGGTAAAAAGAGTCCTCTCCTTGTTTACTGCAGCTTTTGTCATTGAAATCATTGTGTTTACCACATAACAACACTGCGTTGCAATTAAAATCATTATTTTAAATATTTTCCCAGAAATTCAGCCACACACAATCATCAACTCCTGCATCATCCAAATCTGCGTAATCATCCACCTACCAACACTCCCACCTAAACAACTGTCCTTTTCTCCCTTCAAGCATACTTGCTTACTGAACTCATCGCTGATTTCTGATGCAGAACCTTACAACTGTAATTGGGACTTTGCTTATGCTAGCAGTGTTACTGTCTTGGCTTAGGCAGGCCCTTGATGTGGTCACAAGCAGACTCGTGCTTAAAGTCGAATTGTGTCCTTCCAGGGGAGAGGGTGGGAGAAAATGTTTGATGGTTTTCTGTGGCTTGAACCTAAAGTGGTCTGACGGTCTTAGCTAGGGTAAACTTGTGGGAGTCACTTCGGTTACGCCTTCGTGATTGCGACGGAAACCTTGGGACGTGCCACAGATTTATTTCTGCTCTGCCATTGGCCTTACAACTAAGAAATCACATAAAAATCTGATGCACGGTAGCGAAAAATTGCTGGGTACAATTTGTTGTGTCGAAATTACCACCAGGTCTGCTCACTTTCCCTCGCCCTTAACGTCTCGGGCGAATTTGATCTGCCGTCGGTCGGCACAAGTACGTGAAATTTGGGTAATTTAGGAGTTAACTGCACAAGTTAACTTAAAAAATTATCTTATTCAATGCCCCAATTTGGGCGGCCAGAAATTCAGCTTCCAGTTCTTTGTGAACTTTCTTTCGTCGATAATGCGAAGGCACTTGGTTTGAAGCACCTGCTGCCTTCTGACTTGGATAAGGACAACAAGACCGTCGGATATGACACGCGTAGTCCATTTTGTGGCAAATTCGGTATTGATAAGCGAAAGTCATTTCTGATTGACACCTTACTTTTTAACAAGCGGAGGACTATTACGTGCCTTCCTTGCTCTTTAACAGACCAGACTGTTCTGAATGGGCCAGGTCAGCTATGTATCAAGTGTCACCTCAAGAAAGGCAGTTCCGACCGACTGGAGTGGCTCTTCCACTGGCCGCGGATTTTTGGTGAGTCTTGCCGGCTGAACAACGACAACCGCTGTGCCATTCCACATTCTGTGTCGTTCCTCCTGTCCCAACTCAGTGCTCCAGACTTAGGCACACAACGATCAGCGTCTGTTGACACAACGTAGCTTTGACGTCCTTATTATAAGCGTCAAGAGCGGACTGTGTGGACATGTTAACTTTGCAAATATTTGTGTTCGTAATAAGTTTATAAGCAGTCCAAAAGTAAGTGTATAGCATTGCGAAAGAACCTTGCTTTATACAGGTTACACCAGTTAAAATAATGCCCACAGCATTTATGAATAAATTGCGGGTTACCCGAAGAGTGAAATAAAATAAGTTATTGTGAAATGCTGAAAAAACAATACGTATTTATTTGTTTCAACATTTTTGCATTAATACAACAATTCATGCTGAATATTTTTATTCCGTAATTTGCCTTCATAATACAGCTGTATCTCACACATTACACAAGAGTATTCAGGGCCTTTCTTTACAAGGAAACAATGATTCCGTGGGTCTCTTCTAATTCAATTGTCAATATTACAAGTGCATATATATGTGTATGTTGCGCCATTTGAAATTCAAACAATGAGGCTGTGAGAATCCACGTGCCCTGGAAACTTCTACAGTGTCGACTGAAGATGCTGGCTAAATAAGTGGTAAATATTTACTGATTGAAAAAGCGTAACACCCCAAAATACTGGACCTACGTTTGTTATTAATTTTCAGGTAATTTAACGTTATTTGTAACGAAATTTACATGACACTGTATATGAAATTTATGTTCATATCATGCTTGCAGTTCTCCGTTTGCTGATGTACGTTTGCTACATTCGAATTTCTGAAGTTGCTTTTACTCCAGTCTTCAATAAAAGGGTAAAGCAGTCGCGTCACAGGCCTGAGGTGCCCAGAGGGTTCCAGGAAGTTAAGGTTCCCATATTTCGTGACAACGACACAGGATGATGGTAGGTTGTCAACCTTAAGCACCGGCCGCCTTTATGCTCAGGAAATGCACCGGGTATTCATTTATGTTAGAGGCTGAGTCGACCCCAGAGCCATAGTGCGATCGGAAGGATATTATGTCAATGAAAGCCCGGCGACACCAGATGGGATCGAACCAGTGACCTTCCGATTTATAGCACAGCATCTTAACCACTGTGCTACAGCGGTCCCAGCTCTAGTCTTCAATGCTCTGGCTATTATTACTGGAATATATTTTTATTCTTTGTGTCAAGGTCACTGACTGCGATTGATTTTGATGAAAAATTCTAGCATAAATAAATGGCTAATTTTATTTACTTCATGATGCTCAGAGTTTTGTCAGTTCTGTTCTTGTAAAAACAGCAATATAATTAAATGCATTAATTTAAAATGTGATTGGATTCAACTCCGAAATTTTGGTCATATCAAACATACATCATAAAATTGGAGAAAATCGAAAATAAGTTTAGCATAAGAAAGAGTCATAATTAAAAAGAATCATGGAAAAATTTTCGAAACTTTATCTATCGATATACTCGTTAGTCTCAGAGTCAGGCTACGCATAAACTTCTTCATTGCTGATTTAAATTGTCTGATTGCAAATATCAAGAGTTTTGTTTGCACGAAAATATATAAATACATTTTATTTTCAATATACTTCAATAATTCCATGTATATAATAACCTGTGCACTATAATCGGAACAATTTTTGGGCTGTTTCCCACTGTTCGTGACTAAATACTTCCAAGTCAGAATCATTGCTTTAGAATGTAGTGGATATTTTACAATATTTTGTTCCCTTAATTTAAGTTTCCTACAGTCATTAAGGTTTTTAGAAGATGCTCCAAAACTAGTTTATGTTGCTGTAAATTTTAATACACCCTGTAATAATGACTCGCGTGGTAACGTAAATGATAATACTGGGCAGTAAATTTTATATATACATTTCATGTTTGTGTGAAAGTGCATCATTGATACATTAATATAAACAGCCAACTAGTTGCAACAATAATAGTTTTATTAATAATTTCAATCAGCTTAACATGTTTCGGGCGATAATTTCGCCCATTCTCAGGAGCACTAGGCTGTGTTTACAGCTTGTGGTATAATGC